>Ga0207889_1000043_pt1 | contig 130584 bp, 110 predicted proteins | sample LinPmetageLP47_FD_184058 | JGI IMG/M metagenome (GOLD analysis project Ga0207889, IMG submission 184058) | Marine viral communities from the Pacific Ocean - LP-47 (SPAdes) | ecosystem: Environmental > Aquatic > Marine > Oceanic | place: Pacific Ocean | collected 2011-06-12 | reverse complement strand
CAGGCCGCGGAATGTGGCACAACCTACGAGGGCGTTATGACGGCAATAACTTAACGGTTATTGATCCACGAACATAGACTGATGAGAAGGTGACCACGGCGGAGTGAGTAAGGTAGGCGCTGTTCATTGAGAGATGAATAATCCACGAATACCAGCATGACAACCGACGACATTACTGCCTCATCCGGTGCGTTAGCTCATTTATTTTAAGTGAGAAACAAAGCTAATTATGGGCTGAAAGAGTGTCAGGGTTACGCTCGGTTTTTATTGACAAGGGGAGTCATACCAACGCCTAGCTCACCGGAAAAATGTGAGCGCAGCGAGTATTTTTTCCGGTGCAGCTACTTGTTAGCAGTTTTTTTGTTGAACTTGACGACTGCATTTGAATGCGCCTCTGCTATTAGAGGAAATATATTGGCAAACGTAGATTCACCTGGACTTAATACTTGCACCCAAGACATCCAACCATATATTGGGTGTGGCATAAGCTCATCAAGAGCGGTGAAATCGTGGCCAGTATCAATAATGCACCCTTTGGAAGGCCTTTTAGGCTTTATACCAAATATTTTTTCATAGGTGTTTTTGCTAATACCGATACTTAGCCTAAAAACTCCTTCTCGGTCTAACTCAGATGCTTTGTCATTATCTCCATTCTTTTCTTTGATTGTGCAGAAATATACCCCGTTCGGGAGTATTTTACCTGGGTTATAGAACAGCGATGTTTCACCCCAACTTGCTTTGGGTATAACACCTTCGAACTGACTTACAATTTCTTCTACTATATTTTTCGGTTGCACGATACTTCCTTGAAGACTGCTAACGCCTCAAACACCGGCGGAGCGTAGCGACGTCCGCGTGCTTTGACTTGTTAACCCTTTATACTCATTTTTACCAGATGCTTCATAAAGGAAGATGTCATTTCAAAAATGAATTCGACCTCTTCCTCGACCACTGCGTCGTTGTGTTTTACGAATGAGTTTTGATACTTTGAATAATAATCAACCAGCGTGCGAAACATATTTGAGAACTCTTTTGAGCCACCATTTGAATTTATAAAACTACCTATTTGTGGTATTTGGTTTTCGAAAGACTTTGAATTACTAAAAATGCTCTTTAAAAGTAACTCTAAGGAAAGCCTAAGATCATCCAACAAGTTTCGCTCAAATACATTATTGTTGAATTTCGTCAAAGCTGATTCATATAGTTTAAGGCTATCAGGAAAATCGGATAGCCAATGCTTTGCTTCTTCTACTAACGTAACATTTAATGTTTCAGAGCTAACTGAGCCAAACTGATCACTATACCTGGCTATTAACTGTATTTTTAGATTGTTGATCGAATCTGGAACAGGCTGAGGAAGCTTTGGATGCTCACATAGCTCTTTAATAATTCTATATTGGTCTTCTGGCTCAAAGCACCTCAAATTCTCAAGGAGTGCTGTTCTCTTATTTGCAGCATCGAATGGATAAGAAGCGTGCGGAATATTTACATTCAGACCGAATGCATAACCAGTAAATGCCTTAACTATATTACTACCGGACAACCCATCGTTGGTATCTCCGAGTACATCTGACGCATGAGTTAAGAACATGCTTGGTATTCCTATTTCGTGCACAGAACTCTCCTTAGGGGTTAACGCTAAGCTTTGGGGCGCTAGCACGTGGGCTAAAATCCGAGCGAAGCGAGCCAGCCCACGTGTTAGCGTCCCAGCGACCGAAGGGAGTGCCAACAGCGTTTTGTTAGGCGTACAACTGAAAGTACGCAGCTTTGCTGCCACCACTAGCCAAACAGACCGCGTGTTTAAATAATTGAATTTAAGATAAAACAACCCTGTGCGAAATGCTAGATGTTAAGGACATTGCTGGATAAAAGAGAGAGTTTAGAAGACTGGTGATGTTGAATGTTGGCGTTACGGTGTTAATAAAAAGCGCGTTGCTAAAGCCGTTAAAATAACAGAGAAAGCTAGCTGTGAAGACAACCTAGCGAAACAACCTTTATGCTGGAATGTCACGCTTAAACCTACTTTCTTATGCTGTAAGTAAATGACGCCTAACGCTTCACATATGGGGCGCAGACTTGCTGGCTATACTTGCGCGAAGCGCCAGCCAGCGAGTATGCGTCCCAATGAGCGGAGCGAATGAACATAATGTGTTTGTTAGAAGTACCATGTTTACCACCCCTCCAAATGTGTACCAACCTCTTTGCCTTTTTCTAAATCATCTTTCGCTAAATAACCAAAGCGGTTGTGTTCATTTCGCATGCTTAGCCTATGAAATGTAATGCAACATAGTAAATAAACTAACCAGAAAAAAAGCAGTAACCCAGCGAATAACAATGACTTTTCAATTAAATTAAGGCCGTCTCTGAAAAAGACTATCGGAATACCAATTAGGGCAACTAGCCATGAAATATGCAGAAACGACACTTTTGCAGCAGTCTTTAATATAACTGAATTGTAATACGACATTTTCAGATCCCTCTGGTACTTCTAACACCCTGCTTAGGGGCGGAAATACATGGTCTAAAATTAGGAGCGAAGCGACGCAGCCCATGTGTTTGCGTCCCAGCGAGCCCGCGAGCGACTACAGCAGTTTGTTATGCGATTTTGCCAAGAAAACCTTGAATTGCCTGCTGGTGTTGCTGAGGGTTAAACTCATCCGGGCAGCAACAATACAGAGGATCATGATAGACCAGTCCAAGGTAGTTAGAAATTAGTTCAAATTGCCCTGTAAAACTAGAAGGCAACTCCGCATCTGTTCCTGTAGCAATTACTGATATTGGCATGCCGCGCAGTTTTCGACCAAGCTCTTTATTTACAGTGAGCAAATCAGTAAACCGATCAAAGAAGGTTTTCAACTGTGCCGACATTGAATACCAGTATACAGGCGTAGCGAATACAACAAAGTCTGATAATACCATGCGTTCAACTAACGGAATGAAGTCGTCAGAAATATTGCGACTTTTGTAATCAAAATACGAAATCGATAGCTCTTGAAGGTCAACAATTTGAGCGTGAAGGCTTTCTGCTATCTCTTTAGATAGCTTTGCAGTATTACCGTTAGATCTAGAACTAGCTAAGACAACCAGAAAATTCAAATCGATATCCTTATCGCATAACTTTAAGCTAAGGGGCGCAGATATGTGGGGCATAATGGCGAAGCCGCCCCGCGTATAGGCGTCCCAGCGACCGAAGGGAGAGGCTTAAGCGCTTTGTTAGAAGCAGAGCCTGTTCCATTGGCTTTTTTAAAAACTAATAAAGCCAGCATACGATTGATTGTTAAAGCAAACAAGCAAAATGCCAGTGCAGTGATGTTGGTGATTAGACTGAAGCAAGCTGCCCCATGAATTACCAAGTGCAATGGCGCTTGCTGACTGAAAATAAGAACTTGGCGATAAAGCGCCTATTGCGCGACCTCTGAATTTAAAGCGGCGAAGTTAAAACCACCAAAAGCCAGAGCGATTTTTGTAACAGCAGGTGAGGGCGGTTGAACTGATATTTTTATAAAGCCAAACGTAGTTTAGGCTGACGCCTTCTAACTTTAAGCTTTGGGGCGCTAGCACGTGGGCTAAAATCCGAGCGAAGCGAGTCAGCCCACGTGTTAGCGTCCCAGCGACCGGAGGGAGTGCCAACAGCGTTTTGTTAGGCGTACAACTGAAAGTACGCAGCTTTGCTGCCACCACTAACCAATACGGCCACTTATTTAAATTATTGAATTTAAGATAAAACAACCCTGTGCGAAAAGCCAGATGTTAACGGTAATGCTGGAGAAAAGAGCGAGTTTAGAAGACTGGTGATGTTAAATATTGGCGTTGCGGTGTTTAGAAAAGCACGTTGCTAAAACCGTTAAAACAACCGTGAAAGCTTGCCGCGAATACAACCTAGCGAAACAGCCTTGATGCTGTAATGTCACGTCCGAACGTACTTTTTAATGCGGTAGTAAATGACGCCTAACTTTTCAATAACGGGCGCAGACACGTAGGGCATAATGGCGAAGCCGCCCTGCGTGTATGCGTCCCAGCGAACGAAGTGAGTGAGTTTATTGAGTTGTTATACCTGTGCATGTTTAATCCTTTTTTGAATTGCCCAAAAGTGGACTAACAGAAACAAGAATGAGAACAGCACCCAAAATTGTCTTTTTGCTAATGGTAAAGTAGTAAGAAGTTGGCGAGTTTTCAGGAGTTGAATTTAGCCCACTGCGCCCAGCTTGAACTCTGTGAATATCATAGAGCCCGTAACTAAAACTAGTTACGCCAAGAATAAACAGAAACACTCTAAATCTCTTATTAATTCTCAAATAGCCCATTTATATTTCCATTTCCCTCGTAAGGTATAACTTTTAAATAAGGGGCGCAGGCATGTGGGCTAAAATCCGAACGAAGTGAGCAGCCCACATGTTTGCGTCCTAGCCCGCGCAGCGGGCGTGCTTAATTTTTTTGTTATATGCCACTTTTTGACTCAATACACCTACTAAGATTGTTAATTAAGTTTTGAAGTTGCTGTACCTTCACGTAACTACCTAAAAAGCCTGTGCTACTAAAATAGAAAAAGCCAAGAATGTAAGCTTTAACTTTAAAACCTTTGTCTCCGTTATATTTTTTGAAACTTAGACGTACTGACATAAACCTATTAATTTTTATTTTTATGGTTGCTCGAGGCTTGCCAGGGCTTAGCTGGCTTAATTGGTTGACGATGATTTTCAATTCTTTAAGGCTACTAGGATCAAACCGTTCTGCTGAATACGAGCTTTCTCCAGCGCAAAAGATCCTATAGCAAAATGAGTTTGGTGATTCCTTCGGAGTGCCAAATGTGAAAATAGCTGAATCGATGCTGATTCGGGAATGTACCTGCTCAAATTGCAAAAGCTAAAAACTCCATGGCGTATAACAATTTAGTGTACGGAAAAAATCCTTTATGCAAGGTGGAAAATTTCCATATTTCATTGATTTATTATCCCAGTCTATTTTTTAAGCTCCTGATTGGCAAGTCATTAATGATAACCCCTAAAGCACACCACAAGAAAGGCGGAAAAATTCCGTAATAAATCGGACTTATGCAACTGAATATTTAACTGTGTAAATAAACAGTATTTTTACAAAGTTATTTTTGTCTAATAAATCTCAAATTCCGCAATAGTAATCCTCTTACTGTAAGTAAACCTAAAAATAAATTTATTGATACAAATAGGCATTTTTTAGCGATTATTACGCCTGATAAATCTAGCTTTCAAGCACTATAATGCACTTTATAGTGCGGTTTGAATGTAAAGCACGTCACAAAGACTAACGCGGGTTACCACAAGCAAAGCGGTGACTGAATAATCAACATTGGCAGGTAATTTTATGGCGACGAATAACCCATTTGGCCCTAAAGGTTGGACTCCCGAGCGTTTGGGGTCTCTTTCGGGAAAAACGTTTCTAATCACTGGCGCAAATAGTGGGGCGGGGTTTCAGGCTACGCGAATCTTGCTATCGAAAGGGGGGAGCGTGGTAATGCTAAATCGTAACCCTAGCAAATCAGAAGCTGCCATCGCCAAGCTACAAACCGAGTTTGGTGATGAAGCTAAAGTCAGTTTTATACCATTAGATTTAGCGGAATTGGCGTCAGTAAGGGGCGCGTCGCAAGAAATACTAGAAAAGGTGCCTAAAATCGATGCGCTTATGTGTAATGGTGCAATTGCTCAAATTTCCACACAACAGCTAACTGTCGATGGGTTTGAAAGTCAGTTAGGGGTAAACCATTACGGTCATTTTTTATTATGTGGTTTGCTCTTTGAAAGAATTGAAGCATCAAAAGGCAGAATTGTAGTGGTGTCTAGTGAAGGCCACAAAATGGGATTAAGAGCCATTCAATTCGATGACATGAATTGGGATAAGAACTACCATCCAAATAAAGTGTACAGCCAAAGTAAGCTAGCTCAAATGATGTTTGCCTATGAACTCCAAGGCAAAATCAAAGCCGCTGGAAAAAGTGTGAAGGTATACGTTTGTCACCCTGGGGCTTCTAATACTTCCCTTATTAGGGAAAGCGCGAGTTTAATGACCCGAATTTCGTGGGCATTTATGGTTAAGATCGGCCTGGCGCAAACGGCTGAAAAGGGCGCGTACCCAGAGGTAATGTGTGCCACCGAAGAAAACTTAAAAGAGCGTGCTTATTATGGCCCAACGGGGCTAATGAATTTTGGTGGCCCGGTAGGTGAGGGTAAGCTTGAATCATTTGTTGTGCAGAAAGACGCGTTAACTCGGTTGTGGGCGCTTTCTGAGAAAGAAACTGCTATTAACTGGCCGCTTTAATTTAATAAGACAGGCGCTTTATGCTTGGGCTCAAAGATGAAAAAATTAATTTTTGGTGTGGGTATCAGTATGTTAATAACAATGAATTCATCGGCTAACAATAGTAGTCAGTTAAGCAATACTCAACAGGCTGCTCAAAGCTTTGAACAAAACTCCGCTCAAAGCTTAATACAAGATATTGAGGGTAATGTTTATCGCACTGTGAAAATTGGCGATAGAGTCTGGCTGGCTGAGAATTTAAGGTCGACTAAATTTCAGGACGGTACCCCGGTTAATACGGGTTTCGTCCCGGATGATAACGACAAAAATCTATCAAGCTATGGCAGGCTTTATGATTGGAATGATGTTTCCAACTCGCGAAATATTTGTCCTGCGGGATGGCGTGTGGCATCAGATGAAGACTGGAAATCGCTAGAGACAGCTATTGGTATTGTCGAATCAGATCTTGATAAAGAAGGATGGAGAGGCGAGAAAGACGTGGCTATTACACTTAAAGCTGCGCAGCCAAATACTTTGTTTAAGCGTTTTGACCAGTCCCAAGTCAATAAGTATAAATTTTCTGCTACGCCAGCGGGTGTAAAGCTTGGTAATTGGTATATAACCCAAGGCATGTATACTGAGTTTTGGACAAGCAGTAATGCCACTGAAAAAGAGGCTTTTGCAAGAACACTTGCCTATTCGTGGTGGAACTCTCATAAGGGAGAAATTCGCCGAACTAAACTCAAAAAGAGTTATATGTTATCGGTTAGGTGCGTAAAAATGTAGGTTAAATGATGCTCCGAACAATTGTTTTAACGGTTTTATTGCTAGTGCTTTTTCTAACTACGGGTTGTGCTACCTCTGAAGCGAAGCCGCTTAATTACCAAGCAGATGATGAGATTGTTGTGCTAGCCCTCGGGTTGGGTAGAAGTGATTGGGCAATGTGGCGTTTTGCTAAGCGGTTGGAGAACGCGAACTATAAAGTATGTCTATTAGACTACGCTACCATCGGGGTGAGTGTGGCTTCGGTATTAGATGAAACAGCCAGCCAAATAGATGTGTGCCTACAAAATGCCCCCAAAGTACATTTTGTAGGGCACTCGCTTGGTGGTTTAGTCATTAGAGCATACTTGCAAAACCATGAAGAAGCCTTAGAAGCCGTGAACGTGGGAAAGGTAGTACTGGTAGGTACACCAAACAAAGGCAGTGAATTAGCCGATCATTATAATGACAGCTGGTTAATGAACCTAGGTGGGGGAATTAGCCGTGCGTTAGTCACTGGCACTAGAAGCTTGGGCAATAACCTTGATGCGGTAGATTTCACTATTGGCATTATTGCGGGCACCAAGCCGTTAGGCTTAACGAACGACAGGTTCAACGGGCCAAACGATGGTCTGGTATTAGTAGAGTCTACTAAATTGGAAGGCATGACTGATTTTATCACCATCGACGTTGGCCATTCTCAAATGCGATATAGCGAAGAAATGGCAAAGCAAACGGTTCACTTTTTACAAAAAGGCGCATTTGACCACTAGCGCCATGCTGCTCACCTTTGTTAGGTGAGCGTTTCGTAATTAGTAAATACTTTATAAAGCTGTGTGCCACTTAATACCGATGCAGACGGAAAGTGCAAAATAGGGATTAAATCGCAAGGAGCGTTTAATAAGCGGCTGCCATTATCGTTATCAAGCTCGTCAATATTTAGAATTTTCGCAAGGGGCTCACCAGCCTTAATGCTTTCCCCCGGTTTTGCCAGGTATTCCACCATGCCGCCCCAGTCAGTAAACAGGGTTTTATAGTCTTTTAGCATTACCCCTAACCGAGTCATATCATTAGGCTTAACATCACAATTGTGCAGTGCGCCTTTTGCATTTAGGTAACTGAGTATACTAAGTGCATCCACATCGCCCTCGGTGAAATTAATCACCTCTTGGCTACCCATTTCAAGCGTAAAAGCTTCAACGTTAAACTCAATATTTCGCTGCAGATTTGCCTCAATACTTTCTTGTAGTGTCCACCATGGGCAAAAAGTAGCTTCATCTAACGCACCAGCAAAAACGTTGGGAATAAAAATACAATGGGGTATGTTAAACAAACTAGCGCTGGGCTTAGCATACTCAGGCACATAAATATGGCGTGTTGAAACAGGGCCGTTATGCAAATCCAGTACAAAATCAGCGTTCACCGCTAATTGCTGTAGTTTTAAGTTTAGCTGCTGTGCTAAGCCCAAACCCCAAGGTGTGGCAAGCTTAGTATCTATCGCGTTTGATAAAAACGTTCTGAAACGCTGCTTTATGCCTTGTACCGACTCTTCTGGGGTAACGGTGTTAGCAAATTGCTCAACACTGTCTTTGTCAAAATGATAGCCTCGATTCCAATTGGTGCCGTTGACGGGGTCAAAGCGGCCCATGGTGTATTCGCCGGCTTTTATATTAGTGCCCACCGGGTTGCAATTGGGTACCAAGATAACTTCACCACAAATATCCATGTCTTTTAAGCGTTGGATAAGGTGGTATATCACTACGTTACCTTGCACTTCGGCGCCATGTATCGAACTTTGAATGTATACGGTGGGGCCGGGTCTTGCGCCTCGCATTCTGTAAATGGGCACATTCATGTTTCTGCCAGAGGCGTTTTGCGCCACGACAATATGCTGCTTAACAACCTCAGTTGTCATAACTCTCTCTTTTTAATTCGTTGTTATTCATGTCGTTGTTAGTTATTGATGCTCTCGTTAGCGCTAATGCTAGCGCTTATATTAGTGCCAATATAAGTACTTATGCAGGAACTTATAAAACGCCCATGCTAATACTTTTGTTACTCATATGCGCTAACCTTCATCAACATCTTTATTCTGATTACCACAAACATCACACTGCAGTGTGGCGGGTAGCGTCCATTGTTGCCATTCATGCTGCAAACCATCGAAGGTCAACAAGGTATTTACCGGAACTGAACCTACTCCCATTAATACCTGCATGGCAAGCAGTGCTTGGTAGGTCCCTACAATGTTCACGATGGGCGAAAAAATACCTGCTTCGGTACAGCTTAATTCAGGCGCGCTAAATAACCTACGTAAACACGCATAGCATTGGCTTTCGCCGGGTTTAGCTACGAATAATTGACCTTCAAAGCGAATGGCTGCCCCAGAAATTAAAGGAACGCCGTGTTTATAACACAAGCGGTTTATAAGGTCGCGGCTTTGAGTATTATCGGTGCAATCAAGCACAATGTCGTGCTCGCCAAACAGTTTGTGGGTATTGATTTCAGGTTTCTCTAATTCAGTCGCACCTGTCTTAGTAGCCCCTTCCTCTGCGCTGTTTGTCTCAGTGCGTTCTTCTCCCGCGCGGTTTCCAGCAGTAAGTGGCATATTGTCTTGAAGCAAACTCGCTTCAATACTGACAATTTCACAATCGCTATTCATTTGCGATAGTCTGACTTTCGCTGCCATCACTTTTGACTGTCCAACTTGGCTTTCATCGAACAAGGTTTGGCGGGGGAGGTTGGTATGCTCAACAATATCGTTGTCTATCAGCGTAATTTTGCCCACACCACTGCCACATAAGTTCGTGGCCGCCGCATTACCTAAACCGCCTACACCAATTATTAGAATGCGAGACGACGCCAACAATTCCTGACCATCAATATCAACTTGAGGCAGTACAATTTGCCGGTTGTATCGCATTACCTGCTTAGTAGATAGCGGGGTTTTCATTTACGCATTAACCTTAGTGTAAAAATAAGTGAGCAAGTAAGGCACAGTAGCAAAAAGGAAACTGGTTGCCCAAGTAATTGACATCCAAGCTATTGAATACAATCCTTTTACCCTCATAGATAAATTGTATTATTTACGTTGTGCTTTTTAGCTTTACCACTATTTTTAATTCATATTGGTACAAGGCAATGAGTCATGCTCCCAATCCACAACAATTTTCAGGTTGGGCGCAGCATGTTATAAAATCGACTCTTTATAACAGCTCAGCGTCTGACTAAAAAACCGGAGCGCCGCTGGCGCAGTATATGTTGCCGCATACATCAATGTGGTAAGCTGAACGTAACATGATGTATTAATTTAGGCGTACTTTATCAAAGCCTGAATAAATGTCGCATATCAATTTAGGATTTCTTATGTCTGTAGTTAGTCAGCCGCTTAATTTGGCGGTACTTACCATTTCTGACACCCGCACACTTGAAAATGATAAGTCAGGGGATTATTTAACTAACGCATTAAATACTGCGGGGCATAACTTAGGCGACAGAGCCTTAGTAAAAGACGATATCTATCAGCAGCGCGCTATAGTGTCGGCGTGGATAGCAAACCCCGATATTAACGGTATATTAATTACTGGTGGCACGGGCTTCACCCACAGAGACTCTACGCCAGAAGCTATCAGTGTGTTGTTCGATAAACAGGTCGATGGCTTTGGTGAATTGTTTCGCCAGGTAAGCTACCAAGAAATTGGTACTTCTACCATCCAGTCTCGCGCTATTGCTGGTTTTGCCAACAATACTGTCATCTTTTGCTTACCCGGCTCTACAGGCGCTTGTAAAACCGGTTGGGAAAAAATTATTGCTAGCCAGTTAGATGTCGATTTTAAACCCTGTAATTTCGTTAAACACTTGGTGTCGTAATGGCCACATTTAGTCATTTAAATGCAGGCGGCGAAGCTAACATGGTGGATGTTAGCGATAAAGCAGTAACCGTCAGAGAAGCCACTGCCCAAGGGTATTTATATACCAGTCCAGAGGTTATCGACCAAATAAGCAATGCCACTATTGCCAAGGGCGACGTATTTGCCGTTGCGCGTATTGCAGGTATTCAGGGGGCAAAGCGATGCGCCGATCTCATTCCGTTATGCCACCCTCTTGCGCTCTCGAAAGTAGATGTAAACTTTGCCATCGAGCCCGAAAATAACCGCATAAAAACCACCTGTTTTTGTAAACTAAGTGGCAAAACAGGGGTAGAGATGGAAGCCCTTACCGGTGTGAACGTGGCCCTGCTTACCTTGTTTGATATGTGTAAGGCTATCGACCCTGGTATGCGCTTAGAAGGCATTCAGGTACTCGATAAAAAAGGGGGTAAAACGGGTCATTGGCAAAGCATCGATGAGCCGGCTAGCAGCCACACCAACGACAATAAAACATTAGGTGAGTAATTTACCTTCATAGGACTCAACATGAATGTAACCGTGAAAACCTTTGCGCAATTACGTGAAATTACCCAAGAAGGTAGCTTTACATTAACGCTGCCTGAAAGTGCCATCACCATGGGTGACGTTATTACCTTGCTAAAAAGCCGTAGTGACAAATGGTCGCAAGCCCTTGGTGCCTCTGCTGGTAGCGAGAATGGCAGTGTATTAATGGCGCGAAACCAGCAACTGTGCGATATACAAACTCATGTGCAACCAGGTGACGAACTTGCCTTTTTCCCACCAGTAACAGGGGGGTAATCATGTTCGCATTAATTGGCGACGCCGATTTCGATCAACAGTGGTTATACAATCGCTTACGCCAAGAAGCTAGCCAAAAAGCCAAAGGCAATGTAGGCGCTATTGTTACTTTTACCGGCTTGGTACGAGACAACAATGCCGATGGTAATATTTTAGGTATTGAGCTTGAACATTACCCTGGCATGACAGAGCAAGCCCTAACCAACTTAGTGCAAGAAGCCATCACTCGATTTTCGCTCACCTCGGCAGGCGCGGTTCATCGTGTTGGCCGATTATATAACGACGAGCAAATAGTCTGGGTTGGCACTGCCGCACCCCATCGCGCTGCGGCATTTGAAGGCGCTAACTTTTTAATGGATATGCTTAAGCAATCTGTCCCCTTGTGGAAAAAAGAGTTCACCCGAGATAATTCTCGTTGGGTTGAGGTAAAAGCCTCAGACGACAAGGCCGCTTTGGCCTGGTTGAGAGAAAAATAGCAATGGCGGTTGGCGCAAAGATACCGGCGTGTTTAAAAATGATACTCACGTATTTAAGAATTTCCCCCGCGTTTTTAAGCATGCAAGTTGGTAACCCTAAAGGCCGCGCGGGTGCGTTTCTATCCGTTGTTTTTTTTACTCTGTGTCTTGTCTGTAATGCGGCAGTATCAGACACTACTCTCTCTTCATATGAACAGACCTACGCTTATAAAAATGCCATTGCTGATAATAATGCTATTTCCAAAAACAACCATCAGCATGATGAACACCATGAAGTAGTCGCTTCTAAGGAAGATGTCGCCACTTATGACACGGCAGTGCCCATATTGTCTTCGCCATTACAAATTGCTGTAGCCGCAAATTTTGCTAAACCTTTACGCACCATCGCCAATGATTATTTCAAGAAAACCGGGCAAGAAGTCAGTGTTACCGTTTCTTCCAGTGGAACCCTATTTGCGCAGCTTACTCATGGTGCTCAATTTGATGTATTCCTCTCTGCCGATACAGCCAGGCCCAATGCGTTGATAAAGGCAGGGCGTGTTAGCGCTGAAGATGTGCATGTTTACGCTAAAGGTAGGTTGGCCTTTCTGTCTTCTCATACTACCGCTTCAACACCACACTTTACTGCTGGGGCATTGGCTGGGAAAAAGCTGGCTATCGCTAACCCTAAACTTGCTCCTTATGGCAACGCAGCAAAGCAGTATCTTGTTAATACCAATCAGTGGAATGCTGTTTCCCCCCATATTGTGATGGGTAAAAACGTACTTCAAACCTATCAGTTTTTTACTACAGGTAACGCCGATTATGCCTTGGTGGCATACTCCCTCGCCCTAGCTGACAAGCGAATTAATTGGACTGATAAGCGAATAAATGAGGCTGATGAGCAAAATATTTCTGGGCGCAATGCTTATGTCGAAAGCGGGGTCGAAGGCGATGGGGCAATACTCATTCCCGACACCCTACATCAACCAATATTACAAAGCCTTGCAGTTACCGCCGCAGCCGACAGAAAAGCCGCAGCATCTGCATTTGCTCGTTACTTATTGTCATTAGACGTACAGGGAAATTTGCCCAATTGGGGCTATCAACCCGCTGATGATTCATTATCGGTTAGCGTAACTTCCAGTATTAATGAGAACAAGCGAGTAGATAACAGAGTCACTAGGGGTATACCATAAATGCTAGAACATAGCGCCTTTGCTGCGGTAGGGTTAACCCTAAAACTGGCCTTTTTAACCAGCGTGCTGTTAATGGTATTGGTTACTCCTCTGGCGTGGAAGTTGGCAAATTGGCAACATAAATTAAAACCCGTATTCATGTCGGTACTTGCATTACCTTTAGTGCTTCCACCCACCGTGCTCGGCTTTTACCTGTTGGTGGCTTTTTCGCCCCAAAGCCCAGTTGGGGAAGGGTGGCAATGGCTCACAGGCCATCAGCTAGCGTTTAGTTTTGAAGGCTTAGTGATAGGCTCTTTTATTTACTCATTACCCTTTGCGCTGCAGCCCTTGTATAGCGGCTTTACTCAACTCGATAAACGGTATGTTGAAGTGGCGCATTCATTAGGCTTTGGAAAAATAGAGGCGTTTTTCAGCATCATACTTCCTTTGTGCAAAGCGCCGTTGATAGTGGCATTCGGTCTTAGCTTTGCGCATACCATTGGTGAATTTGGTGTGGTGTTAATGATTGGGGGGAATATTCCAGGCGAAACCCAAGTGCTCTCAATTGCATTGTATGAACACGTTGAAGCCTTAGAATATGGCCAAGCACATGCACTTTCGTTGGGGCTACTATTGTTTTCATTTTTACTGCTTACGCTGCTGTATCGCTTTAATGGAAAAGGAGGACAAGGTTGGAGTTCAATGTCTCTTTAGTAAACCGCATTAGTGCGAAAGCCGCATTACCATCTTCCATGCAGGTAGTGGGTATTACTGGGCCATCAGGCGCAGGCAAAAGCAGTTTGCTTCGTGCGCTAGCTGGGTTCGAACAAGAAGCATCAGTAAGTGTTAATTGGTTTGCTGAAGACGCTAAACCTATTGCTAGCGCAACAGTTAACGCGCATTCAGTTACCAAGGCAATAAACGTAAATAGCGCGCCCATCCGCGTGCGGGTAGGTTTGGTATTTCAGCAGCCTATGCTATTTCCTCATGTAAATGTAAAAGGCAATTTAGCACTGGCCGAACGTCATGCTGGCTCAAAGGCGTTAAAAGTTGAGCATGCTATTGCTGGTTGTGAGTGCGAACATTTACTGCATAAATCAATAGACAGCCTTTCAGGTGGTGAAGCGCAGCGGGTGGCATTAGCGCGTGCATTGGTTAATGGGCCAGATGTGCTGATACTTGATGAGTCGTTAAGCGCATTAGATGCGGCTTTACGCAGCAAAATCCTACGATTTCTAGTCAAAACCTGTGGGCGCCTAAATATAAAATTGATCATGGTGTCTCACGATGTTCAAGACTTGGCTCTATTCTGTGATGGGCTGATATCTGTTGTTGATGGCGAGGTAGAGGCGACGGGTTCAGTAGCTTACGTTATGGCGAAAATCGCTAGCCAAGGAAGCGTAGAAAACCCCTGTGCCATTTTAGAAGGTGAGATAATTAAGAACTCGGATGATTTTCCTCACCCGTTTACGCGTTTGAATGTAAGCGGCAATATATTGTACGCCAAAGCTACCGTGCAATGTGATAGTAAACTGAATACAAATAATAAAGACGAGCAAGGGTTGAGCACTGACCAGCATCAGCAGCGAGGAAAAATAGCCGTTTTTGCCAGCGAGGTGAGTATCGATACCAATACAAAAGTGAATGTGCCCTCTAGCAGTATCTTAAACGCGTTACCGTGCGAAGTAGTGGAAATTTACCACCCTGAAATACCGCAATCTGAAAACCAGCAACTACAAACCGCAATCGTGAGGCTAACTCATGGTAATCAAGTGTTGTATGCCAGAGTAAGCACCTTGTCGATTGAAAGGTTGAAACTTGAACCTGGTTTATCCGTGGTGGCTAGGTTCAAACTTCAGTAGGTTTGCAAAGCGTTTTAAAGTGCAGCGTTTACTATTCCTAGGTACTAACTTCCTAGATCTAAGTTCTCTAGATCTAAGTTTTCTAGGTCTAAATTCCCAGCCTTATATTCCCATTGTCTAAATTGCCGCTGAATAGCGAGAGATATGATGATCTTTATTTAGGTAAGCATCGAACCTTGCACATATTGCTCTTATATAAATGCGAGACTTATCGGGCACATTAATATATCGGTCACTAAGCTCAATAATACCGTCGGTCACTAAGGATTTAAGGCTCGTTAATTCAATACAGAAATAGCCATTGAATTTTATGCCATATTTATCTTCAATGTCTTTTTTGTCTAAATACAAATTGCACATTAAAGACATAATCACGTCTCGGCGGATGCGATCGTCTAGGCTTAACGCAATGCCGTTAGCGGTTAGCGGAATGTCGTTGTCCAACCGGTTGTAATAGTCTTTGAGTTGCTTAGGATTCTGGCCATATGCATTGCCAATTGTACTAATGGCAGATACGCCCAAACCAAGTAAATCACTGTTTTTATGCGTGGTGTAGCCTTGAAAATTTCGGTGTAATACATGGTTATGCTTAGCCATGGCTAGGGTATCGCTGGGCTTCGCAAAGTGATCTAAACCAATCATTTCAAAGCCTGTTTTAGAAAAACTTTCTACTGCCATTTGGTGCATTGCCGCTTTTTCATCCGGGGTGGGTAGAGTATCTAGCGGTATTTTGCGTTGGGCGGCAAATCTGTCGGGTAAGTGGGCATAACTAAAAAGAGAGATTCTGTCCGGTGACATGGCTTTTACTGCTACTACCGTGGTGCGAAACTTCTCCATAGTTTGTTTGGGCAAACCATAAATTATGTCTAGATTAACCGAGGTATACCCTATGTTTTTTGCATCAAACACTAAACTGGCAATGTGCGCCGTACTTTGAACCCGATTGATAGACTGCTGAACATCTACATTTATATCTTGTACACCAAAGCTAACGCGGGTGTAACCTAACTCATTTAAATCTTCTAGGTATTCACAGGTCACATTTCTAGGATCTAACTCAATCGAAAACTCTGCTTCGCTTGAAATAAGAAAGTGTTTCTTAATCAAATACATTAAATAAGTATGTTGTATTGCTGAAAGAAAACTGGGAGATCCTCCACCTAAATGAAGCGCGACTACTTTTTTATCTTTATAAAGCGATTTTTTCGCTACCATCTCTTTTTCAATATAGCTAAGGTAATGGTCGGCTTTTTCGTTGTGGCGAGTTACTATTTTATTGCAGCCACAGTAATAGCAAAGCTGTTCGCAGAAAGGGATGTGAATATATAAGCTTATGGTATCGGCGCCGCAGTTTTCAGACGCGCTCTCTAATAACCCGTCGTTCACCGACTCGAATTTAAGCGCAGTAGGGTAAGAAGTGTAACGTGGCGCCTGTTGTGCATATTTTGTAATTGTACTTGTGGCGCGATCAATTGGCGAATTCATAGTTATTTTCTGCTTAGTTTGCTAGTAAAGTAGCGAAAGACACTTATACAGAGGGTCTTTCTTTCGTGGTAAACCCATTTCATCATTGATAATAATGCAAACTAGTAAGGTGTTTATTGATCTCGTTCAAGGTTTTGCTCTTAAACATACTCATTATAGTCACTTTTCCAATTTTACTAGTACAAGGCCTGCTAGTAAGGAAAAAAACGCTCAAATTACCGGAACCTACCGGTAAAAGAGTGGGTTGTTGCCAGTGCGCTAGCAATGTCCCCAACAAGGTGCATCTTAAAGGCGATGCACATAGCGGCGTTCCGGTAAGCTGTCAGCAAATGAAGGCTCCCTTGGCGTTGCTTATTGCAGGAGATTCCGCTGCCGCTGGCGTGGGAGTATCTACTCAAGAACAAGCACTGTCTGGCTGGTTAATTAACAGTTTGTCGGAAAACTTTTGCGTTAATTGGGAGTTAAAGGCCAAGACAGGGGTTAACAGTACGGATTTGTTATCCATGTTGCAGCGGGCTAAACCCAACCTTGATCCTACGTATTATGCTAATTCAACGTCCCTATCAACAATCACTTCTACCCATAGTTTCGACACGCCTCTTCAATGCAGATCGTTCGACGTGGCGGTTATTTCAATAGGGGTAAATGATGTAACAGGTTTTACGTCCTGGCGCCGGTGGCGTAGTAATGTCACGCAAATAATCGAAATACTAAAAGCGCGATACCAGTGCAGGTTGGTGGTATTTACCGCACTGCCTCCTATGCACGAATTTCCCGCGCTACCCCAACCGTTACGTTGGGTGTTAGGGCAAAGAGCGAAGTACCTCAATACCGCCTTGCTTAAGCTGGTGAACAAATATCATGGGGTTAACGTACTCACACTAACCTTAAACCCAATAGGTAATGATCAATCAGACAACACGCTCAAATACATGGCTGAAGATGGCTTTCATCCGCAAGTTGCAGGCTATCAATTGTGGTCTAACGCTGTTGTGAAGTTAGTGAACGAAGAACTTGATGAATTGGTCGGTAAAAATAGCAATGTTGGTTGAAGCTGAAAGGTTCACCCCTACAATACATTATTCATTTAGTAGGTGTTTAAAAACCAACAATATTTATGGCTTCGCGCTGGAGGTGCAATGAAAAAAGTAACGATAGATATGGTGTCAGACGTAGTTTGCCCTTGGTGCATTATTGGTTACGAACGTCTACAAAAAGCCATCGCGCAATTAGACGATATAGAAGTAACTATTCAATTTCACCCGTTTGAACTTAACCCGAACATGCCGCAAGAAGGGCAAGATGTTCGTGAACATATAATGGAAAAATACGGGCTTACACCAGCACAAAGTGATCAAAACCGAAAACAACTTATTGATGCAGGTGCATCGGTTGGTTTTAAGTTTGATTACTTCGACGGCATGCGTATGGCGAATACCTTCAATGCACACCAAGTACTGCACTATGCAGGGGAAAACGGTAAGCAAGAAGCGCTAAAATTACGCTTATTTGCCGCCTATTTCAGTGAAAGAAGAAACGTGAATGATATAGACGTGTTAGTCAACGAAGCGGTGTCTGTGGGGCTAAACGAGCAAGAGGTAAGTGAACTTCTTGCCAATCAAACTTATGCAGATGTGGTTCGAGAGCACGAGAACTTATGGTTGCAACGTGGTATTCAAAGCGTACCTACTTTTGTGATTGGTAATAGCGGTGTTGCAGGTGCACAAGACCCAGATACGTTAGCGCAATTTATTGTTCAGGCATCTACTGAGCAATGAGTAATCAGCTAATACACCTTTTAGCCCAGTGGCATCCGCTAAAGGATGCCCACCAGTGGGTGCTGGGGCTTATATATAAGACGGAAGGCTCTTGTTACAGGAAAGCCGGGGCTGTCATGTTGTTCAGCAATGCTGGGCATCAACTAGGTGTGTTAAGTGGTGGCTGCCTTGAATCAGACATTAACAAACAAGCCCAGCGGGTAATGCAAGATGGTAAGCATCGTACAGCAGTTTATGATGATAACGATGAAGAAGACATTGCCTTTAAACTAGGTGTAGGCTGCGGCGGGGTTGTACATTTAGCGCTGTTACCTATAACTAATGATAATCACTATTTACAGTTACATACTGTGTATTCATATTTGGTGAGCGGGCAACCTTGTTTATGGAAGCAAGAAGTTAATGGCGAACTTTCCTCCTCTGTTAGCGTTTGCGACAACCAGCAAGCGAGTAGCAGCGAACAGGCTGACAACACCACTCGTGTGAAGCCTGAAGCTAAAAAAACGGCCGCTTTACTTGATACCCAAAACGGTAAGTGCTTTCTAACAGTACCTTGTGAACCGCCTCCACACCTACTTATCGTTGGCGGTGGATACGATGCCACTTTTGTGGTGAAGATGGCAGTGCAGCAAGGGTGGTCGGTGAGCGTATGGGATCCTAGGCCAGCACAGGCAAGGGTAGAGCACTTCGGTGATGCTAACTTTATTGTCGAGTCGACAGAAGCCGAAGCACTGAATTTGCATGTGGCAGAACACAATATCGATGCAGCGGTGTTGATGTCTCATCACCGACAAATAGACAGTAATGCCTTAGCAATGTTATCTCGGTACCCGCTGAAGTACGTGGCCATGTTAGGACCTATTCACCGTAAAGATGAAATATTCGCGTTAGCTGGGATTAAAGAAAGTGATTTTCAAGGCTTCTTCGCCAGCCCTGCGGGGTTTGATATCGGCGGCGACTTGCCAGAAAGTATCGCGTTGTCGATTATTGCTCAGTGCCATGCAGTACTGGCAAACAAATTACCGACATTAAAGTAGTTATGTGCAATACGCAGTTTATATACACCGCTCCTTAACAGTCTTATACATGGCCTCATAAAAAGCCCTGTGCAAGCCCCATAAAAGCCGCCTTAACTGCGTCCATAACTGCCACGAAGTAGATAAATAGCCCCAAAATAGATGAATAAATGGGGCTTTTTATTTAAGGTTACATCGCTTTTGTTTTAAAAAAACGCAATAGTTAAAAACGCTTTCTTACCGATACACCATAGGATCGAGGTGCGCCTGCGTAGGCCATAATTTTTCCTTCTTGCACTGGCACATCGAAACCGCTTCTGGCGATATACTCTTCATCTAAAAGGTTTCTAGCCCATACAATAAGTTCGCTGTCCCATTCATCAAGATGAAGTGCAAGTCGTGCATTAATAATCTCGTATGAACCAGACTGTTTATAGGGGTCGTTGGAATCATCCAAATATACATCCCCTGTATACTGATAATCTGCGCTTATTGTGGCGTCGTAACTTGCCACTAAAAAATGATGGTTTAGCATAACCGAAAAGCTGTTTTGAGGCTCAAAGCCCACCCTGTCACCGTCTCGTGCACAATACGGGTCGGTAGGTGACGCTCGGCCCGGATCGTCAATACCCGTATGCCATGAATAGGCTACCCAACATGTGCCTTGTTTGAAGGTATCAAAATTGGCTAACGTTCGTGAAGCATTGATCTGAAGCTCGGTGTTTGCACTCATTAACCAAGTGGTTTCAAGCTCCAACCCTTTCACATGAATGTCGCCTGCGTTTTGCAAGTTAAATCCCGTACCCGTGAAAGTAGTGGCTTGAAAGTCTTTAATGGTTGAATAATGCGCCGCTACATTTACCCGCACACCATAGTTAGGCCAATCCTGTTTTAATCCTATTTCTGCACTACGCGCTTTTTCGGCTTCAAAAGTGGCATCTAACGACGGTGAAATACGATCGGTATTAGTACCGCCTGCCTTATAGCCTGTGGCCAAACTGGTATACATTAGTTGGTTTTTACCGGCCTGATAGGCAAGCTTTAACGTGCCCGTTAACTGGCTATCATCTATTGCTTCGTTTAGGTCAGGTCGGGGGAGCACTGCGGATGAACCTAAGAAAAAATACCCCCATCCAGCTTGCTGAAAAGGCGCTAGGGCACTTAGTGAAGTTGGACTAATTGCAGTACCTGTACTTAGCGCTACGCCTATTTCATTTAACGCTGTTATCGCGGCACCTATGTTAGGTCTATTGTCGGGTAAGCCATCAATATCTGGGCCTTGTTCAGTGTACCGACCTTCTATCGACTTCTTTTCGTCGGTAAAACGCAGGCCGGTGGTCAACGTAAGCGTATCTGTAAGTAGCCAGTCAGTTTGGGCAAAAAGGGCAATACTGTCTTGTTCTTGATTTGCCGTGTGCTCAAATACGGTATTGCTGGGTGCTGCCACCCCAGAAGGGGCAATTAGCCCGCCTGTGGACGCACTGAGTCCATCAATCGCATTTGCTAAAGGAAGTAATTCAGCCCCTGCAATGCTAAAAAAGCTATCGAAAGCCGACTGTGTCGTGGTGTTAAAGGTTAGATCTAAATTTTGACTAAAGTAATAGGCTCCCACAAGGCCACGAATTTTATCGCTTTTATAATGCAGTCTTAATTCTTGAGAGAAAGACTGTTGTTTTGCGTCGTTAGTGGCAGTTAACAGATCCGCATCTGAAAAATCAGTATCTACAATATCTATGCTGTCAAAGGCGCGATAAGCCGTAATACCTACCAAAGACCATTGCTCATTAAGGGCTACCTCAATTTGCCCCGAAACGCCTTTATCTTCCATTTTTGAAATAGGGGGTTGGGACAACGACGAGGTGAAATCGAAGAAATCGTCATTACTGTAAATGGTGGCGTTAAAGGTGGGCTGAGATAACAACGCATCGGTGCCAAATTTACCAGGAATGTCATTTGCCTGAAAATTATTTTGCCAAGTAAGTGCACCGCAACAACGCTCATTTAATTCACCGTAATCGGCGATAATGCGAACGCTCACGCTTTTTGTTGGCGTATAAAGCCACTGAGCCTTTATGGCTGAGCGGTTTTTGTTATTTAAACTTTGCCCAGAAGTGGCATCGGTAATATAGCCATCACCATCGGTTTTAAAGCCTGAAATACGCATGGCTAATATATCATCAACCAACGAGAACGAAGCACCAGCGCTTACCCTTAATAATGAATCATTACCCGCCAATACTTCTACAAATCCGTCAGTATCAGTATGACTTGGCGCCACAGAGGTAAGCGTCATTGCACCTGCTGCAGTATTTTTACCAAATAGGGTGCCTTGGGGGCCGCGCAGTACTTCGATAGCAGCAATATCAACTAAATCGTTGATAAGGGCATTTTGCCGTGAACGATAAACCCCGTCCACATATAAGCCCACAGAAGATTCGAAGCCGAAATTTTGTGATGATGTGCCAATACCGCGGATGGAAAACCCTGAATTAGTCACGCTTTGATTTTGAAACGCACCAAATGCAGGCACATAGTTTTGCAAATCAAAGACGTCTTTCACCACGGTTTCAATTAAATCGTCGCCGGAAAGGGCGGTCACGGCAACAGGGACTTCCTGTAAATTTTGTGACGTTTTTTGTGCCTGAACGGTGATATGCTCTAAGGCGCTATCTTGGCTGTAAGCAAGTGAAGGTGTGCAACTCGCCGCAATACCTAATGAGACACCTAGTGCGACGAGAGTGTGCTTGGGCAGCAATTTTTTCATTTTTTATTTTACCTGACATCTAACCCATTTCAAACGAATAGCGTCGTTTGACTACAGCTAGAACCTTAGCAGTAATTTTACGCTTTGCATCATTGTGCAAAAAATAACGTAACAACTTAGTGTTGCAGTAATTTTAAGCCGCTGCAACGATGGTAGAAATAAACCCAAAACCAACAGCTTCAACGTCATTGGGGCGTGTGCAGTCGCCTTTACTCCCCATAGCCTAACATGATGTATTCCCATTCAAAATATCAATTAAACTTATGGTGCTACTTTTCTTACCATGGTTAACATAATGATAACATCAGAGAGTAGTATGACTGACATCTATCTAGTACGCCACGGACAAGCATCTTTTGGCGCAGCAAACTACGACAAGCTCAGCGATTTAGGCGCGCAGCAGTCACAGTGGCTCGGGCACTATTTCAAGCAGCGTGATATTACTTTCGATAGCGTTTTTATGGGTGACATGGTGCGCCACAGAGAAACCGCCGAAGGTATTGCCAAAGGAATAGGTTCTTTACCTGAAGCGAACATCAACAGCGAATTGAACGAATTTAATTTTCAGGCTGTGGCAACAGCATTTTTAACCCGATATCCAGATCAAAAAGTGCCAGAAGGTGCGTCTCGAGCAGAATATTACCGGTTGCTTAAAAAAGCCATGCTGGCATGGGCAGCTGATGAACTCGACCATAACTTATTGGATGAGAGTTGGGCAGGCTTCGAAGATAGGGTTGCTACTATGCTGGGCGCGCTTCAAACCACAGAGGCTAAGCGAGTCTTAGTAGTGAGTTCAGGTGGTGCAATTGCCATGATGTTAAAACACATACTCGGATACGACGCTCCAACGGTTATTAACATGAACTTGCAGATCAGAAATGCGAGTTTTTCTCAGTGCTTCGCGAATACTCGTGGCGTGCATTTGAACAATTTCAACAGCGTACCACATTTAGATGTTGTGGATAGATTGCACGCTGTGACATACAGCTAACCAGCGCTATTAGCGGATAAGGACAGTTATGAACTTTGAATATAATGAAAGAACACAAACGCTTTTAAAGCAATTAAGAGCCTTTATGCAAGAAGAAGTGTATCCAATTGAAAAGGAATATGTTCACGCGGTAGAAAATGGTGAAAATCGTTGGCAAACCCCCGTTATGATGCAAACCCTCAAGCAACGCGCTAAAGACGCGGGCCTGTGGAACCTTTTCCTACCTGAGGAATACAAGCCTTATGGCGCTGGATTATCAAATGCTGAATATGCCCCTTTGTGTGAAGAGATGGGACGGGTGCTGTTTAGCTCAGAAATTTTCAATTGCAGCGCGCCTGATACAGGCAACATGGAAGTATTGGCGAAATACGGAAATGAAGAGCAGAAAAAGCAATGGTTAGAGCCACTGCTTAATGGCGAAATTCGTTCTGCCTTTGCCATGACCGAGCCAGCAGTTGCTTCAAGTGATGCGACTAACATTGAAACCTCAATTACCCGAGATGGCGATGAGTACGTCATCAACGGGCGCAAATGGTACACCAGTGGTGCCATGAACGAAAATTGCAAAATCATGGTGGTCATGGGTAAAACCGATTTTGAAGCTGCTCGTCATCAGCAACAGTCACAAATTTTAGTGCCAATGGATACGAAAGGGGTCTCCATTGTGCGCCCAATGGCCGCAATGGGTTATTTTGATGAACCTGTAGGGCATGCTGAAGTTTTGTTCGATAACGTACGTGTTCCAGTAAGTAATTTATTACTCGGTGAAGGTCGCGGTTTTGAAATAGCGCAAGGTCGCTTAGGCCCTGGCCGTATTCATCATTGCATGCGTTTAATTGGCTGTGCCCAGCGCGCCTTAGATTTAGCCTGCGAGCGAGTAGAACAGCGTGTAGCGTTTGGTAAGCCACTTAGCAAACAGCAGTCTGTGCGCGAAAGTATTGCACAAATGCATTGTGATATTGAGCAAGCGCGCTTACTAACGCTGAAGGCTGCCGATAAAATGGACAGATACGGCAATAAGGTCTCTCGAGATATTATTGCTGCTATTAAAATTGTTGCACCCAAAATGGCCTGTAAGGTTATTGACGAAGCTATTCAAATGCATGGCGCTGCCGGTACAAGTCAAGACTACGCCTTGTCAGCCATGTACGCGTATGCCAGAACCATTCGTCTAGCCGATGGACCTGACCAAGTGCACATGATGCAACTAGGTCGCAATCTGATTGCCGAAAAGAACGCTTAAGGAGTATCTGTGGCTACGCACACGCTAGATATAGAAACGCTAAATCACTACCTAAATAAGGCGTGCCCAGAAATAGGCACGGTGTTGTCGGCAGAGAAATTCTCAGGTGGGCAATCTAACCCTACGTTTAAACTAAATGCTGATTCTGGCGTTTACGTGCTGCGTCGCCAACCGCCGGGGAAACTGCTTAAGTCTGCCCATGCAGTTGACCGCGAGTATCGCGTTATCAATGCGCTAAGTAATACAGAAGTACCTGTGCCTAAGGTTTATCACTTGTGTGAAGATGCCGACATCATTGGCAGTATGTTTTACATTATGGCCTACGTTGAAGGCACCATTTATTGGAACAGCGCTTTACCGGAAGTAGAGAGCCCGAAAACTCGGGGCGCTATGTACGATGAAATGAACCGCGTGCTGGCTGTTATGCACAGTGTTGATATTGAAGCCGCTGGGTTAACAAGTTACGGCAAGCCAGGAAGTTACTTTTCTCGCCAGTTAAGCCGGTGGACTCAGCAATACCGTGCTTCTGAGCTTGAGCATGTTGAAGACATTGAGCAGCTTATTACTTATTTAGAAGAAAACTTGCCTGAAGATGATGGGCAAATAGCCTTGGTTCATGGCGATTTTAGGTTAGATAATATGATGTTTGATATGTCTAACCTTGATGCACCTAAAGTCATTGCGGTGCTTGATTGGGAGCTGTCTACCTTAGGGCACCCGTATGCCGATTTAGCCTATCAATGCATGCAGCTGCGTTTACCGAGTGACATTGCCCACGCTTCCGGTTTGGGTGGATTAGACCGAGACGCGTTAGGAATTCCTAGTGAAGAAGAATACGTAGATGCATATTGCAAGCGACGGGGTATCGACAAGATAGACAACTGGACGTTTTACCTCGCGTTTAGTTTTTTCCGTTTAGCAGCCATCCTGCAAGGGGTAGTAAAGCGTGCACATGATGGAAACGCATCAAGCGACAAGGCAATGCAGTTAGGCGCTATGGTGCGCCCTCTGGCACAAATTGCGAATAAAACGATTCATCAAAACAGCTAAACCACCGCGCTCATTAATAAGCGAGCGGTAGGCGAAGAAACGAATTATTAGGAGTGGCTATGAAAGCGATTGTATGTGAAGCATTCGGACCAATAGACGATTTAAAATGCAAAGAAATTGATGACCCAGTAGTTAAGCCAGGTCACGTAGTCGTTAACGTAGAAGCGGCTGGTGTAAATTTCCCTGATGGGCTACTTGTACAAGGTTTATATCAAATGAAACCGCCATGCCCCTTTGTGCCAGGAAATGAAGTGGCTGGGGTGGTAGCCGAAGTGGGTGAAGGCGTAAAGCATATTAGTGTAGGCCAGCGCGTTATTGCATTATCTAATCTAGGTGGCTTTGCCGAAAAAGTACTGGTACCTGCTACGCATGTTATGCCACTACCGGATCCTATCGATGTGAAAGAAGGTGCAGCATTAGTGACTGCCCATGCTACTGCCCATCATGCACTAAAACAGCGTGCTAAAATTCAACCGGGTGAAACGCTTGTGGTCACGGGGGCGGCTGGTGGTACTGGCTTAGCGGCAGTGCAAATTGGTAAAGAAATGGGGGCAAGGGTTATAGCCGTTTGTTCTACCGGAGAAAAGCTTGCATTAGCCAAAGAGCATGGCGCAGATATACTTATTAATTACAAAGAAAAGAACTTAAAAGATGCTATTAAAGAAGCCACCGACGGCAAAGGCGCCGATGTGGTTTACGAATGCGTTGGTGGCGACACATTCCACGCTTGTAGCCGCAGTATGGCGTGGGAAGGGCGATTGCTTGTAGTTGGCTTTGCAGGCGGTGAAATTCCTCAATTCCCTGTGAACTTATCGTTAGTAAAAGGCTACTCGGTAGTAGGCGTATTTTGGGGGTCGTTTACGCAGCACGATCCAAAAGGGTTTGCTGCTAACATGCAAGAGCTTTTAACCTGGTATGTGCAAGGTAAAGTGAAAGTAGTGGTAGATGAGGCCTTACCTATGGAGCGTGCCACTGAAGCCATGGCTAAAGTGATGAACCGTGAAGTAAAAGGTAAAATGGTTATTACGCCGTAGCTTTTAAAAGAGCATCTTAAAATAAGCTCTTAAATTAACCTCTTCAGAGAACAGCCCAAAAGGCACAATAGTTAAAGCGTAAAAGCATGGCTAACCAAAGGTGATTATTCCACTAGGTGCCATGCTTTTTTATTGCCTAAGTTTTTCTAAGCTCAGTAATATGTAATAGTTCGCCGCTTGGCCCCCATAGATAAAATACCTTCCCCCACGTTTCTATAGAAACATCCGAAATCTTAAGCTTATCGGTAGCTTTTTTACATAATGAATGTGCTGTTTCAATATCCAGTACACAAACCTGCAGCATAAAGTTTTTCGCCAAATCTTCACTGTAGAAGTTCTGTAAAAAAAATTGGCAATCGCCATTTTCAAATAAGGTTAACGCATCGGAAACAAATTCACCTTTAAAGCCAATTTGGGAGTAAAACCGTTTCGATACTTCGTAATCTTTACTGGGAATGAATACTTTAATGTGGTCAACGTCCATGCCTATCTCCAACCAATGTCTAACGGACTTTTAGCAGTATTGTGGCATACTTATGACATAGAGTACAAGCGGGTTAGTGCAGACAAGTGAACGACGTTTATTTGGCAACGCATTGAGTGGTTGGCTATAAAAGGTACATGTTAATAGGCTTGAATAAGCTGACGTAGAAATAGGTAGCTAGAGCTAGAAACCGGGCGGCTAATACTTACTGACATGTTAGCATTTACCAGCAATGACTGCTATTAACAGGCTATTACTGGGCTACAACAATACCCTGTGGCAATGCAGTATGAAGTAAGCGCGTAGCGTTAGACGCAGATGACTTCTGTGTTGAAACAGAGATTAAACGTTTAAGCGCAAAAGAAGACGACTGGCTTCGTACTTTTTTTACCATTACTGGCGAATTTTGAGCAGAGTTTACATGTTGAAAGCCAGATATTTGTACTGACGAAGACGTTGCGTATTGCGTTGACAGTTCGTTAGCGAAACCGTTCGAAGATAGGCCCAAACCAACAACAACGCTGCTTACAGTAATGAAGTGTCTTAGTGTCATTTTCATAAGTGCTCTCAGTGTATAGTCTCTAAACGTATACTGTGGTTGGGAAAAAAGTCAGAAGCGACCAATAAGTCGCTTCGTCCGAAGGTTTTGTTTGTTCCCCTTCATTACAACTAAAGTCGCACTAAAACAAAACATCACTCTTCATACTTAGGTATGAGACCTAATACTTTTGGATGCCCCCCCAAACCATCAACAGGCATCTACCAAGTGCTTACCATGCTGTTACCCCGCCATCTACCGCAATAGTTTGTCCATTCATATAGCTGTTACCGGGGGACAACATGAGGATCATGGCATTCACAATTTCTTGAGGCTCGCCTAACCGTTTCATTGGGCTTCCCATACCTAGTTGGGCTTGCGCCTCTTTGGTGTTGTAACCATCCACATTTAAAATATTGGTAGGGCTATAAAAAGGGCACACTGCATTTACCCGTACATTCTTACGTCCATATTCAACAGCAGCAGTTCGAGTCACGCCAGCAACCGCATGTTTGGCAGCAGCATAAGCGCCACCTTTTGGAGCCCCGCCTAATCCAGCAAGTGAACTCACGTTTAAGATATGCCCTTGCTTTTGCGACAACATTTGTGGCAATTGGTACTTCATACCAAACATCACGCCTTTTACGTTCACAGCAAACTGAAGGTCTATTATCTCTTCGGTCATTTCATGCATAGGGGCAGGCACATGAGCAATGCCCGCATTGTTGATGGCGATATCTAAACGACCAAACTTGTCTTTTGCCAACTCCACCAAAGCTTTGTTTAATGCCTCGCTGGCAATATCGCCTGCTTTGGTGACTACATCAGTATAGCTTGCAACGTCAGCGCGACATGCTGCTAAGTTTTCTTCGTTAATATCCGATAGCACCAGCTTGGCACCTCGGCTTCCTAAACCTTCTGCTAATAAGCGGCCAAAACCGCTGCCCGCGCCGGTGATCAATATCACTTTGTTGCTAAAATCTAACAATGAATCCATGGTGGTTCCTTAAGCTTGTCCAGTTGCATTAATAAAAGTGATAAGAAGGTCGGCCAATTCAGGGCCTTTATCTTCTTGTACGAAATGTCCGCCTTTCACTACCGTGGTGTGCTGCACGCCACGACAGCCAGGTATCAAAGACCGCATCAGCTTGTCACCTCCAGCGGTTACTGGGTCGCTGTCACTGAATGCGGTCATAAATGGCGTATTAAATTGTTTTAATCTTTCCCACGCATCTCGGTTTGCTTGGGTTTGTGGATCATCAGGTGTGGCGGGCACTAATAACGGAAATTGTCTGGCTCCTTCTTTATATTCTTCAGAGGGGAAGGGGGCGTCGTAAGCATCTAATGTTTCTTGAGAAAGCGTAGATACGGTTCCGCCTTTAATCACACCTGATACAGGAAATACAGGAACATCTTGCGAGAAGCGACGCCAGTTCAAGAATGCCTCAGAGGGCTTGTGCTCACCGGTAGGTAAAAAGGTATTAGATGCCATGACGCCAGCAAAGCGGTCGGGCATGTCGGCTACCAGCCGTAAGCCTAGCAATCCCCCCCAGTCTTGGCAGAAAAGCGTTACCTTCCCTTCAACGGTTTGATTAAACCAGTCTTTAAGCCAGATAAGGTGGCGGGCATAGGTATAATCTTCCCGCCTAGTGGGCTTATCTGAACGGCCAAAGCCGATAAGATCAGGTGCGAGCACATTAAAACCTGCATCGGCCAATATCGGAATCATGGTGCGATAAAGGTAGCCCCAAGAAGGCTCGCCGTGAAGAAGAAGAATAGTGTGGCCATCTTCGGGACCGCACTGATAATAAGCCATGGCTATTTCGCCACTTACCGTATCGGTAACGTTTACGTACCTCGGCTTATAGGGAAAGTCGGTAATAGAAGAGAATGCACTTTCAGGGGTTTTTAAGACTTGCATACTTGCCCACCTCAAATGTAAATTATATGTAACTAATTATTGTGTTAGTTAACAAAAACACTAGTGAGGTGATCTGTCAAATCTTCCTTATACCTTATCGAATATGCGCTCAAGGGGAGTTGGGCACAAATAAAGGGGTTGCTGTCCATATTAAATATTGTGATGAATGTCTATAACACCAATAAACTTGGATGATTGACAACACTGCAATAACATCCAGTTAACGTGAATAACAGGATATCGTTATGACAGAGATGGAAAACAAGGCAGTGGGCTACACAGTCCAACAGGGCGTAGCAACTATTACTATGCAAAGTGCGCCAGTAAACGCGCTTTCTCGTGCAGTACGAGTTGGGCTAATAGATGGCATTGAAAGCGCATTAAGCGACGACAGCGTTAGTGCTATTGTTATCACTTCTTCTCTCGCCCTATTTTCAGGCGGCGCTGATATTAGTGAATTCTCCGGTGGCGATTTATCGCCGAACCTTCCTGAAGTACTCGACAAAATCGAAAATGCAACCAAGCCAGTAGTGGCAGTATTGCCTGGTCCTGCGTTTGGTGGCGGATTAGAAGTCGCGTTAGCGTGTCATCACAGAATTACCTTTGCTGGAAACCAAGTGGGCCTTCCAGAAGTCAACCTAGGCATATTGCCAGGCGCGGGTGGAACACAACGTTTACCGCGCTTAGCCGATCCTGCTACCGCGCTAACTATGATTGTTACGGGTAAGCCTACCTCGGTAGTGAAGCTTCCAGGTGTATTCGATAAGATTTCAGACAAGCCTGAGCATTTGCTGGAAGACACGAAACAATACTTAGCGTCACTGAATGCTGAAAATTGTATTAAACGTACCAGTGACATTACCCTGACTATGTCTGAAGAAGTGCAGGGCGTATTTGATGCCGTTACCGCACAAACGAAAAAAGCAGCACGCGGATTTTTTGCCCCCTTAAAATGCATTGAAGCGGTAAAAGGCGCATATACATTAGCCTTTGAAGATGGCCTTAAGCACGAAGGTAAATTGTTCATGGAATGCATGAACACCCCACAAGCCCGTGCACAACAGCATTTCTTCTTTGCCGAGCGAGCAGCGGGTCACGTGAGTGATTTCGACAAGAGCACGCCAGAGCGCAGTATTGAAAAAGTCGCGGTTATTGGTGCTGGCACCATGGGTGGCGGTATCGCCATGAACTTTGCGAACGCGGGTATTCCAGTCACTATGCTAGAGCTTAAGCAAGAAGCGCTAGATAAAGGCTTGGCGCTTATTCGTAAAAATTATGAAAACTCAGCCAAAAAAGGCAAGTTAACCCAAGAGCAAGTGGAAACACGTATGGCGCTGTTAAGCGGCACCACAACGTATGACGACCTAGCTGATGTAGATCTTGTTATTGAAGCTGTATTTGAAAAAATGGAAGTGAAGAAAACCGTTTTCACTACCTTAGATAAAGTCTGTAAGCCAGGGGCTATTTTAGCGTCTAACACGTCTACCCTTGATGTGAATGAAATTGCCGCGTGTACCTCACGTCCACAAGATGTTATCGGTCTTCACTTCTTCTCGCCAGCTAACGTTATGAAGTTGCTTGAAGTGGTTAAAGCTGAAGATACGTCGGCTGACGTTATCAAAACCTGTATGAAATTAGCCAAGCGCATTAAGAAGGTAGCGGTATTGGTTGGCGTATGTTTCGGTTTTGTTGGCAACCGCATGATTGAACCTTATGGCCGTGAAGCTAACCGTTTATTGCTTGAAGGCGCAAGCCCTGAGCAAGTCGATCGCGTGCTTACACAATTCGGTATGCCTATGGGGCCATTCACTATGGGTGACATGGCAGGATTAGACATTGGTTACTACGTACGCCAGTCTCGCCAAGCCTTTATTTCACATGACCCTACATACGGTGCTGTGGCAGACCGTTTAGTTGAGAAAGATCGTAACGGTCTTAAAACGGGCAGGGGTGCTTATCTTTATGAAGCTGGCAGCCGTGTTCCCATTCCAGACCCTGAAGTACTAGAAATTGCTAAACAAGAAGCTGCTCGCCTAGGGGTTACGCAGCGCGATGACATAAGCGATGAAGAAATTTTGGTGCGTTGTCTATACACCCTAATTAATGAAGGCGCATGTATTCTTGAAGAAGGCATAGCGGCTAAGTCTAGCGATATCGATGTTATCTATGTCTATGGCTATGGCTTCCCAGTTTATCGTGGCGGTCCTATGCAGTATGCCGATGAAGTTGGCCTTGGGGAAATCGTCGATAAGCTATCTACCTACGCTGAAAGACTGGGTGACTACGGAAAAATGTGGTTACAACCAAGCGACCTATTAATCAAGCTAGCGCAAGAGCGCAGTAGCTTCGCAAAATTTAAAAACTAAGGAGTACGCTATGCGCGATGCAGTAATAGTAAGTACCGCAAGAACGCCTATTGGCCGTGCCTATAAAGGTGCACTTAACAATTTACCTGCCCCTACATTAGGTGGTCATGCTATTCGTAACGCCGTACAACGTGCCGGTGTCGATCCTGCCAGTATCGACGATGTGATCATGGGCGCTGCCCTAACGCAAGGCAGTGGCGGCATGAACATCGGTCGTCTAGCTGCATTAGCTGGCGATTTGCCAGTTACCGTTGCAGGTATGACGTTAGACAGACAATGTAGCTCTGGTATGTATGCTATTGCTAATGCCGCAAACAGTATTCGCACTGGCGACACCAATATTATGGTTGCTGGCGGTCTAGACTCAATTTCTTTGGTTCAAACCAAAGCCATGAACATGTCTCGCGCGGTAGACCCACAATTAGTGGCTAAGCATAAGAATATTTATATGCCTATGCTGCAAACTGCTGAGGTTGTGGCACAGCGTTACGGTATTAGCCGCGATGTGCAAGACGAATACGCTTATCAAAGCCAAATGCGCACAGCGGCGGGTCAAGAAGCAGGTAAGTTTGACGACGAAATTGTGCCAATTACGGCCACTAAAGCCATTTTCAATAAAGAAACCGGCGAGACCAGTGAGCAGGAAGTCACGTTGTCGAAAGACGAAGGTAACCGCCCTGAAACCCAGCTTGAAGGTTTGCGTTCATTGAACCCTGTGATTGAAGGCGGGTGTATTACTGCGGGTAATGCGAGTCAACTGTCTGATGGTGCAAGTGCTACTGTCATTATGGATGAGCATTCTGCCGCTAAAGGCCAAGCGCAACCATTAGGTATTTACCGTGGTATTGCGGTAGCAGGTTGTGAGCCAGATGAAATGGGTATCGGCCCAGTGTTTGCCATTCCTAAGCTGTTAAAGCAGCACGGTCTAACCATGGACGATATTGGTTTGTGGGAATTGAATGAAGCCTTCGCAGTGCAAGTGCTTTATTGCCGCGACAAGCTAGGTATTCCTGATGAATTATTAAACGTAAACGGTGGCGCAATTTCAATTGGTCATCCTTACGGAATGAGTGGCGCACGTATGGTGGGTCATGCATTAATCGAGGGCAAACGACGTGGTGCGAAATTCGTTGTTTGTACTATGTGTATTGGCGGCGGTATGGGTGCTGCTGGTTTATTTGAAGTTATATAGGTATTTGGTATGGAAGGTTATAAAGCTCCACAACGCGACGCCATGTTTGTTACACATGAGCTATTAAACTATCAAGAACATTATCAAAAGCTTGGCTTTGATGAAGCATCAGAAGATTTAGTATCAGCTATCTTCTCTGAAGCGGCTAAGTTTTCTGAAAACAGCCTAGCACCCATCAATATGTCGGGTGATGAAGAAGGATGTAAGTGGGTAGATGGTGAAGTCACTACGCCGGCTGGTTTTAAAGAAGCTTATCAGCAATATGTTGAAGGCGGCTGGCCAAGTATGTCTCACCCTGAAGAGTTTGGTGGTCAAGCACTGCCTTATTCACTTTCTTCTATTATTGCTGAATGGTTTTCCGGTGCAAACCACTCGTGGGCTATGTACCCTGGCTTAAGCCAAGGCTGCATGGAAACTATTAAAGCGCACGGAACTGAAACACTTCAAAACCAGTATTTACCGAAGCTTATTAGCGGTGAATGGACAGGTACTATGTGCTTAACAGAAGCGCATTGTGGCTCAGATTTGGGCATGCTTAAATGCCGCGCAGAACCACAAGACGATGGCAGCTACAGCTTGACGGGGACGAAGATTTTCATCTCGGCCGGTGAGCACGATATGTCTGAAAATATCGTTCACATTGTACTTGCTCGTTTGCCTGGCGCGCCAGAAGGGACAAAAGGTATTTCGTTATTTGTAGTACCTAAGTTCAACGTGTCTGATGAAGGCGAAAAGCTAGATCGCAACGGCGTTGCGTGTGGCAGTATTGAACACAAGATGGGCATTAAAGCCAGTGCAACCTGTGTGATCAACTTCGACGGTGCGAAAGGCTTCTTGATTGGCCAACCTAATCGCGGCCTTAACTGCATGTTCACCTTTATGAACACTGCGCGAATCGGTACTGGTCTTGAAGGCTTAGCTGCTTCTGAAGCGTCTTTCCAAGGTGCATTACGTTACGCTAAAGATCGTATTCAATTTCGTTCTTTAACGGGTCGTAAGAACCAAGATGGCCCTGCAGATCCCATTATTGTACATCCTGATGTTCGTCGTATGTTACTTACGCAAAAAGCGTTTGCAGAAGGTAACCGTGCATTAGCTGCTTACTGCATGCAGTTGGTTGATGTGACCCTTTACGGTGATGATGCACAAGAGAAGACACTGGCAGATACTAAGCTTGCGTTCTTAACACCGATTGTTAAAGCCTTCTTGACAGAAACAGCGCAAGAAAGCACTAGCTACGGTATGCAGGTGTACGGTGGGCATGGTTTCATCAAAGAATGGGGCATGGAGCAGTTAGCACGTGATACGCGAATTTGTACTATGTACGAAGGGACTACAGGTATTCAAGCCATCGATTTATTAGGCCGTAAAGTGATGGGCTCTAATGGCGAATTGCTCAATGTATTTGTGCAAGAAGTGCGTGAATATTGCGAATCGCTTCGCGGTAAAGCGCAGTTCAGTGCATGGACTAATGCATTAACGTCTCATTTAGATGAGTGGCAGCAACTTACCATGAATATTGGTAAAGCAGCAGCGTCTAATCCTGATGAGATTGGTGCCGCGTCGGTGGATTACCTTATGTACTCAGGCTATGTGACAGTCGCTTATTTCTGGTTGAAAATGGCCGTTAAAGCACAAGAGCAACTTGATGCAGGTAGTACTGAGACCGAGTTCTATAAGAGTAAAATCTTAACTACTGGTTTCTATTTCGATCGCTTACTAACGCGTACCCGTTCACTTGTATCAGCAATGCATTCAGGTGCAGACAACCTTATGTCTATGCCAGAAAGCATGTTTGCTATCGAGTAAACACGATATGTAATGAAATGCCGAGCACCTGCTCGGCATTTTTATCTTTACCGTTTTGCGAAAGGCTAGGTATGCCACTAAACGCAGTAACATCTCACACCATTTCTATTCAAGATCACCGTATATATTATCTAGAAAGAAAAGGGCAAACCTCAAATAGCCCGTTACTTATCTTATTTCATGGATTCCCTGAAAATGCCCATACATGGGAAGCGCTCATCAATGCTTTGCCACCTGATTATCATATTATTGCGCCTGATTTACCGGGCTACCATCAATCAGATCCATTGACAGATAGGAGCGATTACCAAGTTCCTTCCTTGGTTGCTCGTATGAAGGAATTTGTTGAAACAGTTAGCGAAGGTCGAAAAGCGATACTAGTGGGTCACGATTGGGGTGGGGCGATAGCTTGGCCGCTAGCAGCTTTTCAACCTAATTTGTTTACTAAGCTGGTTATTTTAAATGCCGCGCACCCAAGCACTTTCACCCAAGCGCTTAAAACCAGTCGCGCTCAGCGCAAGAAAAGTGAATACATAAAATCGCTAGTGGCAGACGATGCAGAGGCAGTTTTAAAGCAGACCGATTTTGCGTTGCTTAAGGGGATGCTCGGCTCTGCTCTGTTTGACGGAGACATGCCCAAAAACGCGATGTCCAAAAGCGCCATGCCCAAAAATAAAGATCATAAAGCTAGCCCAGATAGCTACGGGCAAAGACTACTTCGTAGTTGGCGCAATACTCCAACATTGTCAGCCATGCTGAACTATTACCGAGAAATGCCACAAATGGCACCCGATGAGCACGCACCTGAAACAGAATTGTCACGCTTACGCGTACCGGTTCTACGCGTCACTTTACCTACATTGGTATTATGGGGGCGTTTAGATGATGCGTTTGATGAAGGTATCTTGAATGGTTTAACAGTGTACGTTCCCGACCTACGAATTGTGTATCACGATACGGCAACACATTGGGTTCACAGAGAGCAAGCGAATTGGGCGGCAAAAGAAATAACTGATTTTGCAACGTAGGATTATTTAAGAAAGTGTGAGAAAAGCGATATGGGAAAAGGGGCGTGGCCCCTCTCGGGGCCACAAGCACGGCATCCTGCCGTTACCATGTTGAACTGCTGTATCTTTACATGGTGCGAAGTATCTTAAAACTAGATACGTTCGTTAAGCTCGCTAGAGATAGGGCTTGATTGAAGACCTTGCTCAGCAATCCACGCTTGAAGTGTTTTACCGTCTGCTTCTGGGTTTTGTAGTTCACGACTTGGCATTTTCTTAACCAAAAGTGTACCTACATCTACCGCGTTGTTTACGATAGCAGTACGGATTAGGCTGTTGCCGTTACACGAAATACCTGAGTAGTAATCATGTAATTTTAATTTGAAATCTGATTGTACACGACGCATCTTTTTACGTAATTCGCCTTTATCGTCTGCTTGAACGATAGTACAGATGTTGGCTAGCGCTTCGTTTACATCGGCTTGTGCTGCGTTAGAGAAAGCTAGAGTAGATGCTGCGATAACTAAAGAAGTTTTAACAATTTTCAACATGGTTAATTTCCTTTCGTATTTAATGTTTAATTTAAAGTTTGTCTGTTCGGTTCGGGAATAATTAAAAACCAAATGGGCAGGTCAGAAAACATGGAAGCAAATAACAGGGTATTCCAAAGTATACCTTATACCAAAGTTGTGGGATGGGAGTTGGGTTCTAGCCCTTTATTTACAAGGTGCCAACCTAAAGTATAAGAAAAAATTGAAACGGCAAACCTACGTCAACTTATCGGTGAAAAAAGCGAAAAATAAATTTGAAAAGGTAAATGGACATGGATTTTGCTCACCTATCCAGCTCAGAATCGCTAATTTTTTACGCTTTGTTTGAATATCGTTAGATAAAAGCAGCGTTTTAGGGAAATCTGTTTTTATTAAGAAGAGTGGGCGTGGTGGAGCGATTAAATAGCATTATTGATTAGCACAATCAATTGGTAGTGTTGAACTGCAGCATTTAATTACATTATTAATAGGCGTAGATAAATAACCAATACGATTACCCATCTACGCTCTAAGAAAAAAACTCACTAAAAAATACGGCCTACGAAAAAAGCCTGTTAGCTATTGAGTAAGGCTTGGGCAGTGGTTTCATTGGTAATGAGTGAATTGATAAGTTTAGATCGCAACGCGCCTAAAATAGCGTCTTTCTTATTCATACCTGCCGCAATACCCACAACTGGCTTATCAGACGCTAGGGTTAATTTGCTACTGGTTACTCTTCGATTTACTTCGCAATCCACAATAGCGCCTTCACGATTGTAAACCCATCCGATGACCTCTCCAGTGGCCCCCATAGACGACAAGCTTTGCGTTTCGTTATCGTTAATGAAGCCATCAACATGCAGTGGCGATGTGTTGCCTAAATTACCAATGCCTACAAAAGTAATGTCTGCTTGTCGAGCCAGTTTGTGAATTCGCGCAATGTGAGCTTGTTGATGCAGTTGCTCGCGTTCAATTTCAGAACCCGCAATAACAGGCAGTGGCATGGGGTAATGTTGGGCCTTTACTCTATCGGCAATGTGTACTGCAACATCATAGCGGGTGGCTTCACCATTGTTGGCAATATTCCCTACCAAAGACACAATTTTGTGCTGCGGGCAGTTCATTAATGCTAGTTCGTCAGCACACGCGCGTAAAACGCGGCCAGTACCAAATGCAATTGTTTGTGGTGAGTCAGATTTAAGCGAGCGCTCTATGGCACTGGCTCCTGCTTGCCCCAAGCCTAAGGTAGAGTTTTCGTCGCCAACCACAGAGGGCACGACTTCACAAAATTGCAAACCGAAGCGCTGTTGAATAGTTTCAGCTAACTCCATGCAACGGGCAATAGGGTGCTCGAGTCGCACCTTCACGAGCCCTTCAGACATGGCCAGCGCCACTAAGCGCTGGGCACTTTGTCGAGAAGTATTTAAACGTTTCGCAATTTCGTCTTGTGTCTTACCGCCTACATAATAAAGCCAGCCAGCACGAGCGGCTTCGTCGAGACGTTGATTTTCTAGTTGTTGTTTTTTACTCATTTATTCTTGTTCCATCAATCAGATACCAACTTAGGGTAGGCTTGTATAAAGTTATCCCAATGGGAAATGGTTGTCGTGTGGTTTGTTGGCATATCCTTTAAATGACTCCCCCCCGTGTAATGAATAACCTGCATGTTTGCGGCAATACCAGCCTCAATGCCCGCAGGGGAGTCTTCAATAACAATACATTGTTTAGGCGCAACACCCATTTTTTCAGCCGCGTATAAAAAAAGATCGGGGGCTGGCTTCCCATTTTTTACTAAAGAGCGTGTAAATATATTGCCAGTGAAATACTGGCTTAAACCAGTACAAGATAAGGCGTACTCTGTGCGCTCGGGCGAACTGCTAGTAGCAAGACAATAGGGAACCGTTAGCCTAGATAGTAGGCTTTCAATGCCCAGCGTAGGCATCAAATTTTTAGCAAAGCTTCGCTTCAGCAAAATATGAAATTCATCTTTAATTTGAGTGGTGACAGTCAGGCCAAAATCATGATGAATTTGTTGTTCAACATGTTGCATACTTTTGCCAAGAAATTTGCTGATAAAATATTCCGCGTTAATCGACACTCCATAAGTCTCAAGTAAGCGCTGCCAGCTTTGCATCGACAACATTTCACTATCAATTAACACGCCATCACAGTCGAAAATGACAAGGCTGCTTTCAATTGTCATGTAATTCCTTAATGCATTCCAGATACGCATGTACTCCATTAAGAAGCAATTTTACGTACAAGCCCGAGAATAAACCAATTCAAGTTTACCTAATTAAGCTATTTAGCTCTATGAGTAAAATGAAGGGAAAGCCCTTTGGGTTAACACGCTACAACTGGGGGAAAAAACGCCTCTTCAGGCTATTCTTCATCATTTCTCACCATTTTGTCAGTAGAATACTTCCATTGAGGTAAATGACGAAAGAGTATTAAACAGGCTGCCAGGCCGTATCACTTCAAAATACTTATTTTACTTACGCATAACATATCGTGCCCTTACCGAGTTTTTAAGTCAACAAGCCCCCTATAGGCACAGTAATAACAGTTAAATTCAAACAAAAATGAACCTACAAGTAATAACATTTATTGGATACAAATTAACTTGTTAACCGAATTATAACGTTAGGCTTGTTAATTCCGTTTACATTTAAACATCGATATGTAAGTATTGCCCGTGAGAAATAACTCACAGCTGTGGCAAATGCCCATTTGGGTTAACGGTTACTGAGCCAAACCTAAAAATTTCCAATTATGTTTTGGATGAAGGCGTCGTTTTATGAGTGTTAACGTACTGATAATAATATTCATAACAAGTGTAGTTTTGGTAGCTAGCAGTAAAATGCACTTTGGACATACCAAAGCGGTGAATAAAGTAGCGAGATAGAAAATGAAAACAGATTCAAGCAATGTCGACATTGCACAGATAGGTGACGAGCAACTCCCAGTTGCAAAACACCAATTGAAGGGCTGGAAGCACTTCATGGGACTTTATGCTGGTGAGCACGTTGCAGCCACCGAGTTTGTGTTTGGTGCTACCTTTGTTGCCTTAGGCGCAACCATGACCGACATTCTGTTTGGTTTACTTATCGGTAATATATTAGCGGTACTTAGTTGGACGCTAATCACTACGCCCATCGCCGTAGATACACGCCTAAGTTTATATACTTACTTGCATAAAATTGCGGGTGATTCGATGACCAAGCTCTATAACTGGGCCAACGTCATCATATTTACCGTTATATCTGCCGCAATGATAACCGTATCTGCTACGGCGGTCAGGTTCGCATTGAATATTCCCGCCCAACTTGATTGGTATCCAACGAACCTGGCGTTTGTAGGTGTTGTTGCAGCGGTTGGCGTCATCGTGGTGTTTGTCGCCATGTACGGCTTCAATGCGGTGTCTGATTTTTCTCGTATTTGCGCACCTTGGTTATTCACTATGTTTGTGTGTGGTCCATTAGTGCTAATGCCAGCATTGGCTGATGCAGTAATTGGTCAAACATTCTTAACAAGTTGGGCTGACTTCATGCACATAGGATCTGTGTCGGTATGGACTGGTTTAACCCCCTCTGGTGAACAGGGTATTGGCTTACTCGAAGTTATTGGCTTCTCTTGGGCAGCAAATACAATCACCCATTTTGGTTTGATTGATATGGCTATGCTTCGTTTTGCTAAACGTAAAGTTTACGGCCTTACTACTTCTGCTGGTATGCTTTTCGGTCACTATGTGGCATGGATTTCTGCAGGTATTATGGGGGCAGGTACTGCTATTATCGTCCAAAAATCTATTACAGAATTAGACCCAGGTGATGTCGCCTTCCACGCATTAGGTCTATCAGGGTTGGTCATTGTTATTGTTGCTGGTTGGACAACCGCGAATGCTAACTTGTACCGCGCGGGCTTAGCAGCTCAAGCTATTTTTAAAGATAAATCTCGAATTAAAACCACCGCCACAGTAGGCATGGTTACCGTTGTTATCGCGTGTTTCCCATTCGTATTTACTAAACTGCTTCCCTTATTAACCTATGCTGGATTATTAGTAGTTCCTGTTGGCGGTATTGTATTCGCTGAACACGTCATCTTCCCGCGTATTGGTTACACTCGTTATTGGGCACATTTCCAAAACTTAACCCACAGCACACCTGCAGTAGCGACCTGGGGATTAGGGCTTGTATTTGGATTTGGTCTTAATGCATTGGATGTTATTTCATTCTATTACCTGTTTATTCCAACGTGGATATTCACCATTATTGTTTACACCTTGTTGGCCGCAAAGTATGGTGCAAAGCGTCAATACGTTGAAGAAAAAGCAGAAATGGATGCTTTCGATAAAGAAGTTGAAATTCAGCAGGAGCGTCAAGGCGCTGAGATTCCAACACCTGCAATAGACACGTCAATGTTATCGAAATTACTAAAAGTTGTGTCTTGGGGTAGCTTATTGGTGACGACGTTATTAGCCATTAATGCCTTCTCGTTAAGCCCAGATGTAGCCAATTACGAAAGTAACAGAGAGATGTTCTTTAACTTGGCTTTCGTATGCACAATTATTTACTTTACTACTGCTTACTGGTCAATGCGTCGCCACAAAGCACTTGCGAAATAGAGGTTTTTTATGCAACCAGCAACTAATATGCGTTTGAACCGTACTGCGTTATCTTCTCTTGATGAGAGCATCGCTGTACCTCAGTACGATGTATCTCGTGTAGAAGCCGGTATTGTTCATGTTGGCGTGGGCGGCTTCCACCGTGCCCACGAAGCCATGTACGTAGATGCGTATATGAACGTAACAGGTGACACTTCATGGGGTATATGTGGGGTAGGGCTGCGTGAAGCTGACCGTCATATGCAATCACTTTTAAAAGAGCAAGACTACCTTTATACATTGGTAGAAAAGCACGCAAATGGTGAACGTAAAGCCCGTGTTATTGGTGCCCTTACCGACTTTTTAATTGCGGGCGATAGCCCCATTGCCATTATTGATAAAATGGCGTCCGAGGCAATTAAAATTGTTTCGCTGACTATCACTGAAGGTGGGTATAACTTCGACCCCACTACCGGCGAATTTATTGCACAAAATCCTGACGTTCAGCACGATTTAGCCAATCCAGAATCGCCAAAATTAGTGTTTGGCTATTTAACGGCAGCACTTAAAAAGCGTAAAGAAATGGGCATCGCACCTTTTACGGTGATGTCGTGCGATAACATTCAACATAATGGTGATGTACTCAAAGCCATGTTGTTGTCTTATGTTCGTCTTGCGGATACCGATTTTGCTAATTGGGTTGAGGAAAACGTAAGCTTTCCTAATTCAATGGTCGATCGCATTACTCCCGCAACGACTGATGAAGACAAAGCGGCATTAGTTGAATCAGGTATTGAAGACAGCTGGCCTGTAGTATGCGAACCGTTCGATCAATGGATTATTGCTGATAAATTTTGCAATGAACGCCCAGCGTTTGAAGATGTTGGTGCACAGTTTGTAGACAATGTGGCACCTTATGAAAAATTGAAGCTAAGAATGCTAAACGCGGGTCACTCTGTGTTGGGGTTAACGGGTTCACTTGCCGGGCTTGATACAATTCATGAAAGTGTAGCCCAAACGGAACTTCGTTCTCTGCTAGCAACCTTCATGGTAGATGAAGTAATGCCAACCCTAGATCCGGTTGCAGGTATTGATGTTCACGATTACAAAAATATTTTACTAGCACGATTTGCAAATCCGTACATTAAAGATTCACTGTCCAGAATTTGTTTGGAAAGCTCAGCAAAAATTCCTGTGTTTTTGTTACCTACCATTCGTGAGAACTTAGCAAATGGTGGAAAAGTTGATATTAGTGCCCTAATACTTGCAGCGTGGAGTTTCTATTCAGATAAACGCACGTCGCAAAAAGGTACGCCGCTCGTTATTCAAGATCAACTTGCTGATGAATTGCACAATGCTGCTTCACGTTACCAAGATGATGCTTTGTCTTTCTTGAAAGTGACCAGTGTTTTCGGTGATTTAAGCGATGAGGCAGGCTTCACGCCTGTATATCAAGGTTACTTGAGCCGAATTTATAGCGGTGAGTCTATTTTAGAAATAGCTAAATCGCTAACAAGTGCACCAAACGAGCCAGCTCTCGTCTAGTAGATACAAAGAAAAGAGGCGACCTTGTGGTCGCCTCTTTAAGTGCAGATTACTCTGCAACCATGTTGAATCTTTTCACATGGTATGTGAATTTTTTATTTGTAAACGTCCGCTCAGGGCTGCTTATAATCTTCCGCTCAAGACTGTGGCAATTTCGTTACCTTCCAAACCATTCTCAGCAACCCATGCTTGCAACGTCTTACCGTCTGTTTCTGGTGCTGATAAATCACTCTTTGGCATCTTTTTAACTAGCAGTGAACCTGCTTCTACAGCGTTGCTCAGCATTGCTGTACGTATCAGGCTGTTGCCGCTACAGCTAACACCCGAATAATAATCTTTTAGTTTAAGGCGATAATCTGATTCTACAGAACGCATTTTCTTGCGTAGCTCACCTTTATCATCTGCTTGTACGATAGTACAAATGTTTGCTAATGCTTCGTTTACGTTGGCTTGCGCCATGCCAGATACACCCAGAGTTGCTGCGATAACTAGCGAAGTTTTAACGATTTTCAACATGGTCAATTCCTCGGTTTAATTTAAAAGTATGTTCGTTCGTTGGGTTCTATTAAACGCAAAATTTTTGAGGTTAGAAAGCCTTGGTCTAATACTAAGGTATACAGTTTAATATCTAAGTGGCGTTGAAAGGGTAAGCGCAAAAAAAGGCACACCACTAAGAAGAGGTGTGCCTTAGGGAATAACGAGTAAACGTTAATGGCTTTTAAAGTGGCTCGACACTTCCATAATCTGCTCACGCATCCACATATGGGCGTAATCGTGATCTGCACTTACGTGCCAATATAAGAAGTACTCTACGGTAGGTAGATCGAAAGGTAATTCATAAATGGCTAAGTCGTAGTGTTTAGCTAGATGAAATGGCAAACAAGCTATAAGGTCGGTTTTCACAATTGTACTGGGCACAGTTAAAAAGTGTTGGCTTCGCATAACTTCTTTACGGCGTTTACCCATTCTATCTAGTGCTACATCAATAGGGCCGGCACCTGATTTACGTTGCGACACATTAATGTGACCTAAGCGTAAAAAGGTGTCTAAATCTAAACCGTTCTTTAACGCAGGGTGGTTCTTTCGTGCTAAAACCACAAATCTGTCTTGCGCTATTTTTTCTTTGCATAAATGCGGATCGCTAAATGTGGACGCATCGGCGAAGAAATCTAAGGTACCGCTGGCCATCGCAGATACAATCTGACTACGAGGAATTTCGTAATTAGTTAGGCTAATATTGGGCGCTAGGTTTTGTAACCGCGAAACCAGCCTTGGCATTATGCTAACTTCTAGCAAATCTCTGCTAGCAAAGTTAAATGCCTTTTCTGCAGTTAAAGGGTCAAACGTATGACTCTCTTGCACGCTTTTTCTTAACAAGGCTAAGGCTTGTCTCGCAGGTACAATAATATTCTGTGCAACAGGGGTGGGTGTCATGCTATGACCGGTTCTTACGAACAATGGGTCGTTCAGCATTTCCCGTAAACGAGCCAGTGAATTACTCACCGCAGGTTGTGTAATACACAATACATCAGCTGCTTTTGTTAGGCTTCCCGCAGTATATATGGCGTCGAATACGGCGAAGAGGTTTAAATCAATTCTATTAAGATTCATTGCGCAATCCTTGTCTGGCGAGTGCCAGTATGAAAATACCAAAAAGTAACTGGCGAATTCTTTGGTTAATATTATTTTTACCTTATTGTAACAAGGTTATTTATAAATACCTATTATTAAAAGTTAATTGAAATATTCAATACATCAATAGTACTGTTCGTCTTAAATTAACTACCATTGGTCAAAAAATATGAAAACACTCATCGACTTAGAGGTTGGGGAAACCCTTGAACAAGCTGAATGGCTCACCATTTCGCAAGATATGATTAATCAGTTTGCTGAAGCTACGGGTGACTATCAATGGATACACCTTGATACTGAACGGTGTAACAAAGAGAGCCCATTTAGAACTACTATTGCGCATGGCTTTCTCACCGCGTCGGTTATGCCTAAGGCCTTTGAAGGTGTACTTGCTGCATCTGACGAAATTGCATCAACCATTAACTATGGTATCGATTCATTACGTTTTTTGGAGCCCGTGAAATCAGGCGATGCAATCAAATATCACTTCAAATTGGTAGAAGTCGTCAACAAACCTGCTGGTAAACTATTTAAAATGGAATCAAGCTGCGAGCTGGCCTCGTCAGGCAAACCAGCACTGGTGGGGACTTTTCTTATGTTGGCAGTAATGCAACCTAGCGAGTAATAAATTCGCTGTGAGTACACTATATTTTTACTGTGTACTCTACTGGCTAGGAGGCTCGCCCGCGTTGTTGGGGATGTTGGTAGTTTGAACATCAATACGCGGGCTCTCTTGGTCGGTATTGATGGCGCGTATTGGGTAGGGAATAATAATACCTTCTGCGGCATATCGCTTATGTAATGCCTTTATAAATGCTGATTTTATAAAGAAACGATGGAAGTACTCTTTTGCTCTTAGCATAACCGTAAAATTGATGCTGGAATTATCAAAGGTATGGTACACCACGAAGGTATCGTAATCGTCTATTCCCCATTCGTGAGAAACTAATATTTCTTTGGCAACCTCAAGGGTGACCCTCTCCACGTGCTCAAGGTCTGAGTTATAATGTACACCTACATCAACCGGTACGGATAACTCTTTGCTTGGGTAAAAATAATTGATTATTTTAGATTCAGCTAATACGCTATTTGGCACAATAATGGTGTTATTGGGTAACATTTTTATCCACGTCGAGCGCCAACCAATACGCTCTACAAAGCCCTGTTCTTTACTCTCTAATTCAATAAAGTCGCCCACTCTAATAGGCTTGTCCATAACCAGTTGAACCCCTGAAAAGAAGTTTTCGAGCGTGGGTTGAAGGGCAAGGGCAACAGCCAGTGACGTAATGCCTAACGATGCAATAATGGGGGTAATTGATATGCCTAACGTACCCAGCATAATCAATAGGCCAATACCTACGATAAGGCCTTTCACTATGCCTTTGATTATACCCGTACTACTTCGAAGTGAGTCTGAGCGCTGTGTTTGGTTAGCAAGTAATCCCACGGCAAAACGATTTAAGAAAAGAATAGCGGCAGTGATCAGTAATATTTTAGACGCGAGGGTAATTGAGCTCGTATAGGACTCATTGACAATATCGTACTTGTCGAATAGCCAATTTAAAATCCAAATATCGATAACGAAAATAAGGATAGTGAGCGGCAGGTTTAACGAGTGGGCCAGCAAAGAGTCATAGAAATATGAAGTGCGATCAGTAAGCAACAAAAACTTTCGTAGAAAGATGCGCTTAATTAAGAACATGAAAAGGTTAGCAAGTATCACAGTAACGGTGATAACAAGTTCAGGCACTAACACTAAGCCTGCAAAGTTAACTTCTGGCATGACTTTCCCTTGACCAATAACATACGAATTTGCACTAAAGCCATTCACACTAAAAGTGATTTTAAACCATAGCGTGCATATAAATACTACTATGTGCAGCAATTAACGTTCCAACCAATTTCACTCAATTGAACCTAGAGAGTAATTAAAAATATCGGGGTTAATTATTATCTGCACAGTCGTTGGTTGTTATCGTCATAGGCCTTTCAGCACGGGCAGTCACAGCATTTTTGCGGTTTTACTTAAAATAGATATCAGTGTAAGAATGAGAAAAAATAAGCAGAGGAATCGTTTGATTCAATGCTAAAAAAATGCATTAAATTAGTGCAAATTTTTTATCATTCTTTTATGGTTTCATCTTTAAATCGTTAAAAAGACATACCAATGGCAAGACCGGCGACCACCGCGCTTTTGTGGTTTCTATGATAGTCGTAGTGCAATTGCGGCGAGACCGTAATACCAGATATCTCGAACTCATATAATAAACCTAACCGTGCAACTTCCATTTTATGGCTACCGTGAAATTCTACCCCGGGGCCAATCTGGGCGATAAAGTGGTTAGTAATGTGAAAGTCCGCAACCAGTAGATACGTGTAGGCGTCTAAATCTTCAAATGCATATTCGGCCACGAAGCCAAGCCCCAAAAAGTCGCTGATACGATATTCATAATCAATACCTAGGGTAAACGCGTTACCGCACTCTTCTGTATATGTTGTGCCTACAAGGGCGGAAAGATGATGAGGTGACGTTTGCCAATGATGAGCATTTCCTTTTGCAGCAACAGTGGGGGCAAATGCCAAGGCTGTAATCAATCCTATAGCTATTTTTACTCGCATGGTGTGCTCACTACTCTTTATATATTCATGGTGTTTGAATAGAAAAACGCTTCTAACACTCGTTAAATCGTAGGTAAGATATTGAAACCTTACCAATGAACTTTAGTTGAAATGCACATACAACAGATAAAATAGTCATTCCACTTTGATTACTTAAGTAGGTAAACTCTAGGCAAGGAATGCTGACTAGAAAGGCAACTGAAAGCTAATTTAGAGGTAATAACAAATTAATAGTAAGGAGCGCTGCGATGAACAACGAAGAAGAAACGAGTATGTTTATAGAGGCTTGTACTACTCAACTTGTTAGTTTGTACACGGCAAGTAAAGAAGGAAAAAACGTAGATGCGGATAAATACCGAGTGCAAGGGTTTATTCATGCAGGCGAACTACTTGGCGTAATAAGTAAAAAGCAAGGGCGGGCGCTTATTGCTGACTTACACTTCCAGGTTTTTGGTGAAACCATTGAAGATAGAGCAAAAAGAAAAAGTAAACTGGAGGCTTTAAAGGAATCTGATCCAGATGCCTATATTGAAATTCCCGCGATTGAAAGGCGTTAACCGAGATTGAGCTAGTACAGTTGAACAATCATACTTTAGCTCACTGTTGTAAGCCACGACTATAGAAGTCTACAGCGTGGCTTAACCAGAACAACAAAGCGATAAATTAATTAGATGCGTCTTCAGCACCTTCTTCAATGGCTTCGCCAGCGCTTTGTATATCTTCTCCTGCACCTTCAACCGTCGCACACCCATTCATACCTACTACAGCAGATGAAAACAATAGCGCGGTGAAACTACCCCTAAGTAATTTCGAATTTAATAGTGACGACAAAACTGACTTTTTCATGGCATATCTCCTGATATTAGTAATTAACGTTATTTGGTTACTTTATTCATCACTCGCTTCGCTATCCCCATTTACTTGATCGCCAGAGTTGCGCGTTGGGGATGATTCGCTTTCAGAAGTGGTCTCTTTCTTTTCAAGCATAGTGTTAAGCTTATCGCTTCCCTTGGAATTAAAATCCAACGTACGAATAGGGAAGGGAATTAAGATGTCGTTTTCTTCTAAAACACGTTTAACAGTACATATTGCTTCGTGACGCACTACCATAAAGCCAGGGTCGCCTGGGTAACGTATCCAAAACCAAAGCAAAAGATTAATGCTTGAATCACCGAATGACGCAGCGTAAACAGCAGTTTCGTCTTTCTTTATTACGTAGTCTTTTTCATTGATTGCGTCGGTAATGACTTCGGCGGCTTTTTCAATGTCATCGGCGTAGGAAATGCCTACGGGAACCTCAATACGCCTAACACCTTCAACTGAATAGTTAGTTAAAATATTTCTAAATAGAATTTTATTGGGAATGATTTCACGTTGCCCATAAAAAGTAGCAACTAAGGTGTTTCGCAGGTTAATTTCCTCTACCGTTCCGAAAACACCTTCGGCTTCAACCACATCACCAATCTCGAAAGGTTTACGGATACCCATCGCAATTCCCGCAATGAGGTTTTCGGTCATATCTTGAAATGCAAAGCCGATGGCTAAGCCCACAATACCCGCACCAGCAAGTAGTGAAGTCACCGTACCCTTGAGACCAACAAAATCCAGTGCAATGAAAATACCGAAAACAACAATGAGTGATTTGATAATAGAGGTAAGTAATTTAGCGATTTGTCGAGACTCAAATGCTCTTCGCATGACCTTTCCGACAATATTTCCGACTACTTTCGCCAGTATTCCGAAAACAATAGCGATTAATATCGCCACCACAAAGTTGGGTAAGTGCTTAATTCCGCTCTCTATCCAACCCTCAAGCTTCTGGTTTATTAGCTTATAAAAGTCATCAATATTAGGAAAATCCATAGAACTCATTTATTTATTAAACAATATACAGTGACTATTCAAGATTTATTCCTTTGCTGTTTTTTTATAAGATGTTGATTTTGCTGGTAAATTAAAATTAAAAATCACTTGGCAGCAAAAAGTCGTTAAGAAAAAAATACAAGGGTGGGAAATAACTACGCAGTAATTACACGAATTTTTATAGGTGTTAGACAAAAGTTTAAGTGGTCTGACCATGTGTAAAATTAATGTAAATATATTATTCACAATAAATTTACAAAGTATGTGATGACGCTTAACATCAATGTTGCAGGTCAAAGATTGTTCATTGACCTTTCACAATAACAATGAGAAATCGTCCAGCCTGTTGCTAGCGGAAAGTGTGGGTTTTACCGGTAGTGATGCGCCCAGATTTGGAATCACACTATGAAATTTAAAACGCGTAAGACTGCAGTAGCTGCCTTAGTCAGCTCTGCCTTATTTTGTTCTCCTTTTTTAGCCAATGCGCAAGATGCTAACGAAGAAGTTGAAGCTGAATCTAAAAGTAAAAAAGATGTAGAGTTAATTCTCGTTACAGGGAGCTTTGTTCGTCGCAGTGAGAACTTTGAGTCACCTTCACCGTTAGCGGTAGTAGACAGCGTTGCTATCGATTCAATAGGTGCTAAAAATATAGCGGATATTACACAAACATTAACGATTAATACTGGCGCAGAGAACAACCCTGATGCCTTTACACAAAACGCCACAGCCGGCACCTCAAACATTAACTTACGTGGGTTGGGTGTTGCATCTACCTTAGTATTGTTAAACAACAAACGCCAAGTGGTAACCGCTCAACCTACGAACGAAGGGTTAAATTTCGTAGATACAAGTTCACTCGTGCCTATGATTGCCATTGATAGAATGGAAGTCGTAAAAGACGGTGCATCAGCCTTGTACGGTTCTGATGCGGTTGCAGGGGTGGTCAACTTTATTACCAAACGTAATTACGATGGTGCGATGGTCAGTGTTGATTATCAAGACGGCGCCCATGGCGATAACAAAGAATACATATTCCAAGGTTTATGGGGAGCAACAGGTGACAAGGGCAGTGTACTAGCAGCAATAAGCTACACCAACCGTTCACCGCTCTTTCTAAGTGACCGACGTCTAAGTCGTCCTGAAGATGACACCAGTGCGTTAGGTAACCCTGCATCATACTTTGTGACTATTCCAGGCGCTGGCTCATTACCTATCATCGACCCTTATGGGTGTGAGGAATTCGGTGGTGCACCAAGCTTGCTTGCTCCAAGTGGTACAATTCCAGGCTTAGAGGTTGGCTTCTGCGGCTTCGATTTTGGTAAGTTCTATTCTTATGTTGCCGATGAAAGTCGAATAAATTCCTATGTAAGAGCAGACTATGAGTTTGCTAATGATATTACATGGACAGCTGAGCTTAGTATGGCGCGTAACCGTGCTGAACGTGGCGGAGCGCCAAGTTTTCCTATTTTAACATCACCGATTGTTCCTGATTACCACCCTCAAAATCCATTCGGTCAGTCTGTTGCCTTCTTTGGCCGCGCTGAAGGAAATGGCTTCGATGGTGATCCAGCAAACACAGAATCAGATACCTTTAGATTCAGCACCAATTTGCAAGGTGTGACTGACAGCGGTTTCTGGGAGGTGAGTTATACCCGTGCAGTGAATGATTTCTTATTCAAAGTACCTGATGTATTAAACACTGAATTTCAGCTTGCGCTGTATGGTCTAGGTGGCTCGGCATGTGATCCTATTGCGGGAACACCTGGCGAAGGGAATTGTGAATTCTTCAACCCTTTTGCTACTGCTTATTCGTCAGCACCTAACTCTGATTATGTAGTTGACTCGTTCACCGGCACAGAAATCATAGATTCAAAAGCTGATCTTGAAGTGTTCGAAGCATTTACTTCATTCGATATCTTTGAAATGAGTAGTGGGTTTGCTGCGTTAGCAGTAGGTGTGCAATATCGCGAAGAGCAGTTAAGCCAAGATTATGATGATTTGGCTAACCAAGACAGCTTCACCTTCGTTATAGGTAATCCAGATATTGATGGAAGCCAAGACGTATGGGCTGCCTTTGGTGAACTTGCTTTACCATTAAGTGAAGATTTAGATATGCAACTCGCCGTTCGATATGAAGACTACGGCGGTAGCATTGGTAGCACAGTAGATCCTAAGCTTGCGGTTTCGTATCGTGCAACTGATGAATTCTCGCTACGGGGATCGATATCTACGTCGTTTAGAGCGCCTACCGTGTTCTTAGCACAAGGTGGGGCTACGTCACTACAACAACTTATTGACCCAGTACAAGGTGCTACGGCGTTTGTTGCGGTGAGGACTTCAGGTAACGAAGATCTTAAACCAGAAGAATCTACTGCATATAATATTGGTTTTTCATACGAGCCTTTCAGAGATTTCTCTATTGAGCTTGATTACTGGAACTTTGAGTTCAAAGATTTAATCATTCAGGAAAATGCGCAAGCAGTGTTGAATCTTGACCCAACCGATACCGATCGCATTATTCGTGCTGGTGACCCATTGAGTGGCCCTGTGTTGCAAGTTAACAATACCTACGTGAATGCGAGTGAGATGGAAACATCAGGCATCGATTTTGTGACTAGTTACAAGATTGACACTGAGTTTGGTATTTTCACGCCGTCTTTAAACGGTACTTACACCATGAAATATGACCTGATGGATCCTCAAGCGGGTAATATTGACGGGGCAGGGCGCAGAAACTTCAACAATATCGGGGTGTCTTCACCTGAACTTAGAATGAACTTCGGTCTTGCGTGGAAAAACGACATTCACGCGGCTAACTTATTTGTTCGTTACATTTCTTCGTACGATGATGACCAAAACTGCTCAGATGGCACTACAAACTTGGGTGCCTGTACAAATGGTTTATACGAAGTAGATAGCCATGTCACAGTAGATGCTCAGTACAACATCGACTTAGGTTCGCTATTTGAGACCGAACAAAGTTATGTTGTCACCGTAGGCGGATTGAACTTGTTTAATGAAGATCCTCCTCAGTTGTTTACCAACAGCGGTTTTGATTCAAAAGTGCATGACCCCCGTGGGCGTCAAATTTATGCACGGTTAGCGGTAGAGTTTTAACACTCAACCTTTTTAGCCTGAATAAACCTAGCGGCCTATGTTAAGTGTTCATGAAAATGCACATCCCATAGGCCGCTTTTTTATGTAAAGAATTCTCGCCAATATTTGCAATTTTACTTCATCACTTTCTTATCTAAAAAGCTGAATTCATTACGCGTATTGTTTACATTGTTTACTTATAATGAAGGAGGCTTATATGAGTACGCTATTAACCGGTGAACAAATTCAAGACAACCTTGATACTTTAAATGAAGGTTTAGAGGAAAACGAACGGTGGGCATTAAGCTATAATGCTATTGAAAAGACATTCACCTTTAAAAGTTTCATTCGTGCATTTGGTTGGATGTCACAAATTGCTATTTGGGCAGAGAAATTAAAGCATCATCCAGAATGGTTTAATGTTTATAACCGGGTTGAAGTGAAATTAACCACTCATGATGTGGGTGGTTTAAGTGAATTAGATTTTAAACTGGCAACAAAAATGGAAAGCTTTAAACCCTAAACGTTTAAGTTTTGACCTTAAATTGTTTGGCGATTAAGCATAACGATTAATAATGAAGCGAATAGTCAGAAAAGTGAAATAATTAAGTAATAAGTCCTTGTGTTACAAAAGTGCGTATGTATAATACGCCCCACGTTGAAGGGAGACATCAAACACCTCAAACCAACAACGTTATTTTCTGGCGCGGGATGGAGCAGTCTGGTAGCTCGTCGGGCTCATAACCCGAAGGTCGTAGGTTCAAATCCTGCTCCCGCAACCACAGAAAATTAAACGATTTAAAAACTGCGTTGTCTAAGTATAGAGACAAGCAGTTGTTCAAAAGAACAGACGCGGGATGGAGCAGTCTGGTAGCTCGTCGGGCTCATAACCCGAAGGTCGTAGGTTCAAATCCTGCTCCCGCAACCACATTATAACCCTAGCTTATGCCGGGGTTTTTTGTATCTGCTAACCTATTTTTATCTATCCTTTATATTCTCTATATTAGCCTCTCTATCAATCACACTTAAATCAACATTTGAGTGCCATTGTACAAACGTCATATTGACGCTTTCTTATACCTCGCCCTTTAAAACATGCAGATGGTAATGCCCATCAACACCTATTGGTTAATTTAATTGGTAATGCTTGTTCAATTAGCGTTTATAAAATGGTAAAAGTAAATTAATAACAAAAAAGAGAAAAATGTACTGCTGGTATATTTTTAAACTCCTTAATAATTTCTGATTTTAAAAGCGCTGATGAGTAGTATGATTCAACAATTTTTCATGATAGAGCAAGAAGTCACTTTGCTCGACGGACAATATGACTTTGGCTTGGTAGCACTATCATTAATGATTGCCATCTTTGCTTCGTTTATGGCTTTTAACGTTGCGACTCAGGCTGCAACTTCCACCAATAAATTTAGAAAATATGCCTTACTCAGTGCCGGCAGTATTGCAATGGGCGGCGGAATTTGGGCCATGCATTTTTTAGGTATGCTCGCCTTTGAACTTTGCACCGCTGTTTCCTACAACCTGGGTATAACGCTAGCATCTGCATTACCGGGCATAGCCTCGGCTTGGGTTGCGCTCTATCTTATGACGAAGCCAACCATTACATTCACTGAAATAGTAACTGGCGGCGTGCTTGTGGGCTCGGGTATTGGCACCATGCACTACAGTGGTATGGCGGCTATGGAAATGGCGCCTTTACTTCGCTATAGCCCTTCATTATTTATCCTCTCAATAGTGGTTGCTGTTTCCCTCTCGATGCTTGCTCTTTGGATAAAATTTGGCCTTAGTGCTGTGAATGCCAAAACGTCTAGGGGAAGGGATGCATTTATTTCGAGTGTTGTGATGGGCCTTGCTATAGCGGCGATGCATTACACCGGAATGTCAGCAGCTAGGTTTGTCATGCCACCAGGTATGGAGTTTTCTTCCCAACCTTCTGAGATATCAGTTTATTTAGCACTTTCTATTGCCATGGTGACGGTTACGCTTATTGCCCTTGTTCTGGGTATTACTTTGTTATTCAAGTACAAAGATGTCAGTTCACGTGCTATCGAAAGCGAAAAAATTCAGCGAGCTATTACGGATATTGCCGTAGATGCGATAATTACGGTAGACAGTACAGGTATTATTCAAACCGCTAATCCTGCAGTTAGGGCGGTAACGGGTTATCTGCCGGAAGAACTTATTGGGCAACAAGGCGCAATCCTTGCCCCAGATGATAAGAAATCTATTTACAATACCGACTTTTTTGAACAAAAATCAGTGCCGACTGAGCAAATAATCGGCACTAGCCGCGAGGTGGTGATTGTCGGTAAAAGTGGAGAGCTTATTCCTGTTCGTGTTGGAATAGGGTATACCAAACTTGATGGTAAGGCCTTGTTCGTTGGCTTTTTCTCCGATTTAAGAAAGCGTAAAGCAATGGAAGATGCGCTGCGTGAAAGTGAAGCTAAATTCAGAAGTTTTATTTCAAATATCCCAGGTATTGCATACCGGTGCTTGAATGAGCCTGATTGGCCCATGGTATTTATCAGTGACGCAGTCAGTGAAATAACCGGGCATGCCGCAGATGATTTTATTTTACCCAACCCTCGCATTACTTTTGGCTCCCTTTGTCATCCAGATGATCTAAAACGAGTAGAAACGGAAGTTACCGACCAAAACACATTTAGTATTGAGTACCGCATTATAAATAAGAAGGGTGATGTTCGATGGGTGACCGAACATGGTGTTCATGTCCTTGATGAGCAAGGCAACACTATTTATTTAGATGGCTTTATTTCTGATATTACCGCCCGAAGGGAAATGGAAGAAGAACTTAAAGCGGCAAAAGAAAGAGCAGAGCAGGCTGCCGCTGCTCGCACAAACTTTCTTGCCAATATGAGCCATGAAATAAGAACGCCAATGAATGCCATTATTGGTTTCAGTGATTTAATGCTTGCAGAAAAAATGCCGCCAGAACAGCACGGTCACCTTACCACGGTAAATCGCTCTGCACGTTCACTGCTGCACCTGTTAAACGATATTCTTGATAGCGCTAAGTTAGATAAAGGCAAACTCGATTTAGATTATCGCGACTTCATAATTCGCGAAGAAGTCGATACCGTGATTTCTACATTTTGGCTTGAAGCCAAGCGCAAGAGAATTTCATTAGAAGTACAAGTGGGGAGCGAAGTTCGCGAGGCCTACAATGGTGTTCCAGAGCGTATTAGGCAGGTGCTTAATAACTTAATTGGTAATGCTGTTAAATTCACTGGCGATGGCAGTGTGGTGTTAGAAGTATCCAGTGACAGCTCTTTTGTCTACTTTAAAGTAAAAGACTCGGGTATTGGCATGAATAGCGAGCAGGTCAATCGTGTATTCGACGCATTCGCCCAAGCTGACGCGTCAATGAGTAGAAAGTATGGCGGCACAGGTTTAGGCACAACTATCTCTAAACAGCTTGTTGAATTGATGGGCGGAAACATTTGTGCGCAAAGCGAGCTTGGCGTTGGTAGTACTTTTACCTTCCGCTTACCGCTTGTGCCAGCAAAAGCCCCTATGGCAATGGAAGAAGGCAAACCTGTCCAATTGCCACCAATGCATATTCTTATCGTGGATGATATCGCTCAAAATATTGATTTGTTGTCTTTGTTATTATCGCGTTCTGGGCATACCGTCGAAGTAGCGCGCGATGGCCAAGAAGCACTGGAAAAAATGAATATCCCCGGTATTGAATTGGTGTTGATGGATTTGCAAATGCCGGTATTAGATGGCCTAGAAGCATCAATACTAAGACGAAAATATGAGGTTGAGCATGGCCTACCTCCGATGCCAATTATCGCGTTAACAGCCAGTGTGTTAGTTCAGGATAGACATGCCGCAACCGATGCGGGAATGGATGGCTTTGCGAATAAGCCTATTGATTACCCCGTACTTACTCGAGAGATGGCACGGGTGCTGGGCAAAGAAATTGATGAATCAGCCACATTAGTTGTTAATAATGATAAATCAGAAAAACCTAAATTAAGTAAAGTGGTAGACGTAAATCGAGCAATTATGCTTTGGGGTGACGCACAAACCCATCGCAACGAAGTGGCGCGATTTACCCGTGAAAACGAAGCCAAAATTGCGCAAATAAGTACAGCTATTCTCGATAACGATGCAGCAAAAACAGCATCGCTGGCTCACGGCATTAAAGGCGTTGCCGGAAACCTATGTTTAAACCCTCTGATGTCAGTTTGCCGAGATATTGAGAAAAATGCACATGCTGGTGAATTAGATATTTCAACAGTACAAATACTTAAAAAATCATTCAATGAAGTGATTACATGGCTTCAAGGCACTCACGAGACCAAAACGGTGCACGTTAAGCAAGATGTTAACTACACTGTGTTGTTAGAGCACCTAACTAAACTGAAACAGAGTGTTGAGCAGAACATGCTTGATGAAGATGAATTACAAGAAGTTAAAGCGCTTGCTGGTGGTGAATACAAAGACACCATAGCCTCCATTATTATGGATATTGATGATTTTGAGTTCGAACGTGCCGAAGCGCAGCTCGTCGAGCTTATTGATACGTTGGCCACAGAGACTGAAACGCAATAATGCTTAGAACTATTGAAAAGCCTACCTTGTTACTGGTTGATGATGAGCCAGTAAATTTAAGAGTCTTAAAGCAACTGTTAGCTGCAGACTACCAACTCATTTTTGCCAAGAACGGTGAAGAGGCGATTAGATTAACCTCGCAGCGTCAACCTCAACTTATTTTGCTAGATATTATGATGCCAGGACTTACAGGCTTCGAGGTATGTAGAATATTAAAAGGTCAAGACGATACACGTCATATTCCAGTTATATTCGTTACTGCGTTAAATGATGAGCACGATGAAGCAGAGGGTTTTGAGGTTGGGGCAGTTGATTATATTACTAAACCCATTTCACCACCGGTGGTAAAAGCCAGAGTTAAAACCCATTTGTCGTTAGTGCAGTCTGATGAACTTATGCGTACTCGATTGCAAGTGGTACAGCGCTTAGGCCGTGCAGCTGAATATAAAGACAACGAAACCGGCATGCACGTATTACGCATGAGTCATTACTCAAAAGAATTGGCACTCGCTTACGGGTTTAGTGATGAACAAGCTGAAATATTACTGCACGCAGCGCCTATGCACGATATAGGTAAAATTGGTATTTCCGATAGTATCATGTTGAAGCCGGGTAAATTGACAGACGAAGAGTTTGCAATAATGAAGACCCACCCTGAAATTGGTGCTGAAATTTTAGGGGAATGCGATTCTGCATTGTTGGTGGTAGCCAAGTCGGTATCACTGACTCATCATGAAAAATGGGATGGTAGTGGCTACCCGAACGGACTAGCAGGTGAAGATATTCCTATTGAGGGAAGAATTTGTGCCGTGGCAGATGTATTCGATGCGCTTACCAGCAAACGGCCTTATAAAGAGCCATGGAGCGTAGACAAAACATTAGCCTTTATGGAAAGTCAGAAGGGCAAGCATTTCGATCCGGCGCTAATTGATTTGCTGATGGCAAAATTACCGCAGATATTAGAAATAAAAGAAAAGTGGAAAGACGAAGACTAGACAAAGACTAATAGAGTCTGTGCTATAAATCATGGGCTACTAACTAATAGTCGAGTGTTGTTGCTTAATGTGACGTCAATCAGTATAATGCGCTTATTAAGTGATGGTAGCGGGCTCCCTCAGTGTTTAGGAAAGTAACGCTTCCATTCTCAGCAAACTATCACCTACCGGTGTTTTTTACCCATGTGTTTGCATTTGTCTTTTTGACAAATTTGGGTTCAGAATTTTAATAAAAGCCCCGCTAGTCCGGGGCTTTTTGTTGTATTAGACCCTGGAGTCAGCCTAGCTGAGCTAGGTGATGACAGGTGGGCTTAAGGCCCTTTTTTCGTTTTTGGAGGTTTGCATTGGCAAAACTTGAAGAGAAACTAACCGAAATGCTTAACCCAGGTGTAGAAGCTTTGGGGTTTGAATTGGTTGGGATCGAATTTGTACGAGCGGGGAAACATTCAATTCTTCGCGTTTTTATTGATCATGAAAACGGTATCTCCGTAGATAATTGTGCAGATGTAAGTCATCAAGTGAGTGCGATATTGGATGTTGAAGATCCAATTAGCACAGAGTACAACCTAGAAGTATCTTCACCAGGTATGGATAGACCGCTTTTCAAAGAAAAGCATTATGTTGATTCTGTAGGTGAAGTTGTTCAGGTTCGTTTATCTATGCCGATGGACGACAGACGTAACTTTAAAGGCAAAGTATTGGCTTGCGACAATGGCGTAGTCAGTATTGAAGTGGATGGCCAGCAGTTCCAGTTAGCTGTGGCGAATATCGAAAAAGGTAACGTTGTTCCCACATTCGAATAACGGAACAGCAATGCTTTCATCGACGAAAGCTTGAGTGAGGCTAAAATGAATAAAGAAATTTTGTTAGTGGCGGAAGCCGTTTCAAATGAAAAACAAGTGCCTAGAGAGAAGATTTTTGAAGCGCTGGAATTTGCAATAGCCAGTGCCACCAAAAAGAAAAATGAAGGCGATATTGAAGTACGAGTAAGTATCGACAGAACCTCTGGCGACTTCGACACATTCCGTCGTTGGTTAATTATTCCTGATGATCAGGAACAAGAGAACCCGTTCGCAGAAATCACCCTTTCTGCTGCACAAGTAGAAGAGCCTGAGCTTCAATTAGGCGATTATGTGGAAGATCAGATTGAATCTATCAAATTTGACCGCATAACTACGCAGACCGCGAAACAAGTTATCGTACAAAAAGTACGTGAAGCTGAACGCGCGCAAATGATTGCAGAATACGAAGATAAAGTCGGTGAGCTAGTAACCGGTACGGTTAAGAAAGTAAACCGCGACAACATTATCATCGATTTAGGTAATAACGCAGAAGGCGTTATCTACCGTGACGATATGCTTCCTCGTGAAACGTTCAGACCAGGCGACCGTGTTCGCGGCTTACTTTATGTAATTCGCCCTGAAGCACGTGGCGCTCAATTGTTTATCAGCCGTACTCATCCTGACATGCTTGTAGAGCTATTCAGACTTGAAGTACCAGAAATTGCTGAAGAAACACTAGAAATTAAAGCGGCGGCTCGTGATCCGGGCTCCCGTGCAAAAATTGCCGTTAAAACTAACGACAAACGCTTAGATCCAGTTGGTGCGTGTGTTGGTATGCGTGGTTCACGTGTACAAGCAGTATCGGGCGAATTGGGTGGTGAGCGTGTTGATATCGTATTGTGGGATGAAAACTCAGCACAATTCGTTATTAACGCCATGGCACCTGCAGAAGTTGCCTCTATTGTTGTGGACGAAGATAGTCACATGATGGATGTAGCAGTAGAAGCTGACAACCTTGCTCAGGCAATCGGTCGTAGCGGTCAAAACGTTCGCCTTGCTAGCCAGTTAACTGGTTGGGAACTGAACGTGATGACAGTAGAAGATCTGAACAAGAAACATGAAGAAGAAAACGCGAAGGTATTGAACATCTTTACCGCTGGCCTAGATGTAGACGAAGAGTTTGCTGCTATGTTAGTTGATGAAGGTTTCACCACCTTGGAAGAAGTGGCATACGTGCCAGCAAGCGAGCTTCTTGCCATCGACGGACTTGATGAAGATACCGTTGAAGAATTGCGTAATCGTGCACGTGCATTCCTTACGACCCGTGCATTAGCAAACGAAGAATCGCTTGAAGGCGCAGAGCCTACCGAAGCCTTACTAGGCCTTGAAGGAATGAGTAAGCACGTGGCCTATGTGTTGGCCAGCCGCGGCATTACCGACCTTGAAGAACTGGCCGAGCAAGGCACAGATGAAATTAGTGATATTGATGAACTAGACGAAGCTACTGCGGGTGCGCTGATTATGGCAGCACGTAATATCGTTTGGTTCAATGAAGAGTAAAGGTCAACAGGGGGAATAATACGTAATGGCAGATGTATCTATTGAAAAGCTCGCCAGCGACATTGGTACGACCGTTGACCGATTGGTTGGCCAGTTTAAAGACGCGGGTATTACAAAGAATGCCGGCGCTCAGGTTACTGAAGAAGAGAAAAAGAAACTGTTGGATCATTTAAGTAAGCAACACGGCAGCGCGTCCGAACCACAGCGCATGACACTTAAACGCAAGACAACCAGTACTATTAGCGTAGGCAAGTCGAAAGAAGTTAAAGTAGAAGTACGTAAAAAGCGTACTTACGTTAAGCGTACTGATGCTGAAGAGCAACAACGCATAGCGGAAGAAGAAGCGAAGTTGGCCGAAGAAGCACGTTTGAAACGTGAAGCAGAAGAAAAAGCTGCTGCTGAAGCAAAACAAGCTGCCGAAGAAAAAGCACGTAAAGCGGAAGCGTCAAGAAAGGCTGCTGAAGAAGAACGTGCTCGTCGTGCTGAACAAGCGAAGAAAGAGGCTGAAGCACGTAAGAAAGATGAGCCTGAAATGTCCGCTGAAGAAAAAGCGGCTCAAGAAGCGGCTCGTCTTGAAGAAGAACGTCTTCGTAAGGCTCAGGAAGAAGAAGCACAGAAGAAGCTTGAAGAAGATGCTAAGAAAGCCGCTGATGAAGCGCGTAAATTAGCAGAAGAAAACGAGCGTCGTTGGAAAGAAGAAGCTGAAGCTCGTAAGAAAGCGGAAGCTGAAGAAGTGCATTTACATTCAAATCGCTATGCGCAAGAAGCAGAAGACGAGCAAGACGCGCAAGTTGAGCGTTCTTCACGTCGTCGCAGAAAGTCTAAGCGAAATGCAGGTGAGCACTTGAAGCAAGGCTTCAACAAGCCAGCTCAACCTGTAGAGCGTATCGTTAAGCTAGGTGAAACTATCACTGTTGGCGAACTTGCTAGCAAGTTAGCGATTAAGTCGAACGAAGTTATCAAAACCATGATGAAAATGGGTGAGATGGCGACAATTAACCAAGTTCTTGACCAAGACACAGCAGTACTTGTTGTTGAAGAAATGGGTCACAAGTTTGAACTGGTTAACGACAATGCACTTGAAGAAGAATTGTTAGCTGATGATGGCACAGGCGGTGATAAAACTTCACGTGCACCTGTAGTTACCATCATGGGTCACGTTGACCACGGTAAAACATCACTACTTGATTACATTCGTCGCGCGAAAGTGGCTGACGGTGAAGCCGGTGGTATTACCCAGCATATCGGTGCTTACAAAGTACAAACTGACAATGGTGAAATTACCTTCTTAGATACGCCTGGACACGCCGCGTTTACTGCAATGCGTGCTCGTGGAGCAACGGCTACCGATATCGTTATCTTGGTTGTTGCGGCAGATGATGGCGTAATGCCACAAACGAAAGAAGCGGTTCAACATGCTCGAGCAGCGGGTGTACCGTTAATCATTGCTGTGAACAAGATGGATAAAGAGTCAGCCGATCCAGATCGTGTTAAAACTGAGCTTTCTCAACTGGAAGTTATTTCAGAAGAGTGGGGCGGTGAGCACCAGTTCTGTAACGTTTCTGCTAAAACTGGTATGGGTGTTGATGGTCTTTTAGAAGCCATTAATCTTCAAGCTGAGTTATTAGATTTACAAGCGGTAGCTAAAGGTCCAGGTCGCGGTATCGTTATTGAATCACGTCTTGATAAAGGTCGTGGTCCAGTAGCTTCAGTACTTATTCAAGAGGGTGAGCTGAAAGCCGGTGATATCCTGCTATGTGGCGAAGAGTACGGACGTGTTCGTGCAATGCGCGATGAGCATGGTCAAGAGCTCAAGCTAGCTGGTCCTTCTACCCCTGTTGAAGTACTAGGTTTATCTGGTGTTCCAGTAGCTGGTGAAGATGCAGCGGTAGTGAAAGATGAGCGTAAAGCCCGTGAAGTAGCGGCTAAACGGCATCAGAAGAAGCGTGAGCTTAAACTAGCTCGTCAGCAAAAAGCCAAGCTTGAAAACATGTTTGCGAACATGGAAGCAGGTGACGTTAGCGAACTTAACATCGTACTTAAAGCTGACGTACAAGGTTCTGTTGAAGCGATTGCTGAATCGTTGATTAAACTATCAACGGCAGAAGTTAAAGTTAACATTGTTGGTAGCGGCGTAGGTGGGATCACTGAAACTGATGCGACATTGGCAGCAGCTTCTGGCGCTATCGTACTTGGCTTTAACGTTCGTGCCGATGCAACTGCACGTCGCGTACTAGAAGCTGAAGAAATTGATTTACGCTACTACAGCGTTATCTATAGCCTAATCGACGAAGTGAAAGCAGCAATGAGCGGTATGCTTGCGCCAGAGTTCAGACAAGAAATTATTGGTCTGGCTGAAGTGCGTGATGTATTTAAATCGCCTAAGCTTGGTGCTATCGCTGGTTGTATGGTTACAGAAGGTGTGGTTAAGCGTAGCAATCCAATCCGTGTACTTCGTGAAAACGTAGTAATCTATGAAGGTGAACTAGAATCTCTACGTCGCTTCAAAGATGACGTACAAGATGTACGTAACGGTATGGAATGTGGTATCGGCGTTAAGAACTACAACGACGTAAAAGTTGGAGACCAAATCGAAGTCTTCGAAATCGTTGAAGTTAAACGCGAAATCTAATTGCCTAACTAAATCAGTATAAATAAAGCGGGGGCACAAGCCCCCGTTTTTGTCTGTCACTTTTCAAAATGAGACTAGGTTGTTTATAGGCTAAGCTTTACAAGGCTATGCCTAAAAGCGGCTTAGCTTCTAATAGCCTGAGTGACTGGCAACAATCGCTGATTTAAAGACAGGAGAAAGTTATGGCTCGTGAATTTTCACGTACCGACAGAGTGTCGCAGCAAGTTCATAAAGAAGTGGCTAGCATTCTGCAAAATGAATACAAACACCGTGTAGGCGATATGCCACTTATTACTGTGTCTGATGTAGAGGTAACACGAGATTTAGCCCACGCTAAAATATATGTGACTATCTATAACAGCACAGAAGAAGAAGGCAAAAGACAAATAAAACAGCTGGCCGAGTTTCAGCCGTTTATTCGTAGTATTTTGGCTAAGCGTTTACGCATGCGCTCTGTGCCACACCTTCACTTCTTTGAAGATAAATCAATTATTGAAGGTATGCGCATTTCTAACTTGGTATCGCAAACCGTAGCGGCAGATGACGCGAAGCGAGATACCGACGAGTCAGAAGAGAAGGAATAAATGGCAAGGCGTCGTAAAGGCCGTGATATTAACGGCATAGTATTGCTAGATAAGCCATTAGGCGGTTCTTCAAACCAACTTCTTCAAAAGGTACGTTGGTTGTTCAAAGCTTCAAAAGGGGGGCATACAGGCGCGCTAGACCCTTTAGCCAGCGGTATGCTGCCTTTATGTTTAGGCGAAGCTACTAAGTTTTCGCAATTCTTATTAGATGCGGAGAAAACCTATGAAGTGACCGCAACGCTAGGTATTCGCACCAGCACTTCTGATGCAGACGGTGAAGTCGTTGAAGAAAAGCCGGTGACGGTAGATGAAGCGACGGTTCGAAACACATGTTTGCAATTTTTAGGCAAAAGCAAACAAGTGCCTTCTATGTTTTCGGCGCTAAAACACCAAGGCAAGCCTCTTTATCATTATGCTCGTCAGGGAATAACGGTTGAGCGTGAAGCGAGAGATATTGAAATATTCGAGCTTGAAGTTACTCGTATTGCGCTACCAGAAGTAGATATGCGCGTTAAATGCAGTAAAGGAACCTACATTCGTTCGTTAGTAGACGATATTGGTCAAATTCTTGAGTGCGGCGCTTATGTAACACGTTTGCATCGCACTGAAGTAGCCGATTATCCAACCGATAAAATGGTGTCTCTTGATACGCTAATTGCGACTCAAGAAGCATTAGATGAGGGCGACTTTGCTGCACTTGATGCTTTTATGATACCTATGGACACCGCGGTCAGTAGACTGCCTTTGGTCTGCATTAACGATGCTGAAAAACAGCGTTTCGATAATGGTCAAAGTGTTAAAGGCACTTGTAGCGAAGCATTAGTTGTCGGCCAGCCTTACCGGGTTTACTTCGGTGAAGACGAACAAGGTTTGTTTTTAGGCGTAGGTGAAGGCGTACAAGATCCAAAAGACCAAGTTGGGTCTAATGGCGATATTTTTGTCAATCCGAAAAGACGGGTTGTGTACAACCAATAAAGTTTACACTTTCCCTTGCTAACTCGCGCGCTGTCATTATAATACGCGCTTCATTCCGTCTGGCTGAATTAGTGATCGGCCGGACATAATTTAGGAGAATGTTATGTCACTAACTAAAGACGAAACTGCAACAATCATTGCTGATTATGGTGTAAAAGAAGGTGATACTGGTTCACCTGAAGTTCAAGTTGCGTTGTTAACTCACAACATCAACAAGCTTCAAGGCCATTTTGCTGATCATAAGAAAGACCACCACTCACGTCGCGGTCTTCTACGTATGGTTAGCCAGCGTCGTAAGCTTCTAGACTACCTTAAAGGCAAGAACGCTGAGCGTTATCTTGACCTAATTAAGCGTCTTGGCCTACGTCGATAAGCTTAAGTTTTTAATGAAAAAAGCACCCTAGGGTGCTTTTTTTATGTCTGTAAAACGTTGCCCCCATAGTAATTGTTGCGTATGTTTAGTATTGGTAATGCTTTAAGCATATGGAAATTACTGATAATAAGAGGGATGTATGTCATCAAATATTGATTACTCAACGTATTCACTGGAAGAATTGAAGCAAGCTCGCGCCGCTATTGACGATAGTGAGCACCCTGAACGGGCGCAAGAGTTGGAAGAGCGAATCACGCAGTTAGAATTACCAGAGAATTCATCTACAGAAGCTCCATCTACAGGAGCTTCCTCCACAGTATCGACCGCAAGTGTTTTAAGAAAGGGTAAGGTTTCCTTTCATGGTAAAGCGTCAGAATTCTTTTCTATTTGGATTGTGAATTTATTGCTCACTATTGTGACATTAGGTATTTATTCTGCGTGGGCAAAAGTAAGAACCAACCGATACTTTTATGGAAATACCGAGATTGATGGTCATCGGTTTTCTTATCTAGCGAATCCTTTACAAATTTTAAAAGGCCGTATTATTGCGGTGTGTTTATTTGCTAGTTACTTTATTTTAAGTGCAGTAAGTCCTATTGCAGGCGCAGTCATGGTGTTGGCTTTAATGCTACTCACGCCCTTTATGATAGTGCTAGGTCAACGTTTCAGTATGCGTATGACAGGGTATCGAAATGTTCGATTTAAATTCAATGGCGGCTTTGGTGACGCGTTTGTAGTTTTCGTGGTGTTGCCATTCGTTAGCTTATTTACCATGTACTTGATGTTGCCGTGGGCGCTTAAGAAGATAGACGAATACCTCGTTGACGAATCAGCCTTCGGTGACAGTAGTTTTACCACCAAATTGAGCACGGGATCTTATTACGTTGCCTCACTCGGCGCTGTGGGCATTGTGGTGGCTGTGTTTTTGGTAGGTGCAAGTATAATGGGATTTGGCTTTACTAGTCTTATTCAAACACTAGAAAACGGTGCTCCTTTGGTGATGTTCACTTTGTTCGCCATGTATCTTATTGCCTATGCTATTTCATCTAGCTTTTATACCGCGCTTATCCGCAATCATATTTATGAAAGTAGTGAAATACCAAACGTGGCGCAATTCAAGTCCAATGTGGGTGTATTGCCGTTGGTATGGCTTAGAACAACCAACGTTATCGCTATCGTTCTTTCCTTAGGCTTTGCTATTCCCTGGGCGAAAATTCGCAGTGCTCATTTCTTTGCTAATGCCACTGAGGTCACTGTGTTATCAGGTATTGATAGCGTTACGTCCGTTAACACCGGTTCTGTGGGCGCGACAGCTGAAGAAGCGGCTACGTTGTTCGATGTTGATGTCGCATTAGGCTAGCTCAATGATAGATGGGCAGCTATATCAATCAGAAGGTTCATCGGTCACACCTATTACCGCGAGTATTGAAGATAATATACTGGTCATTCGTCTCATAAACGAGGACCAGTGTAATGCTAACAACGGCCTAGAAATAAACGAAAGTAATGCTGTCGTTAATACGGACGTGGTCAATGGTGAAAGTGCCGAACCGTTAAGGTTTCAGCAATCTGAAGTTAATGCGAAGTCGAAACTGGGCAACTTGCCTCGAGAAATTACTCTACCTAACGACCGCTTACTGGTTTGCTCTCCATCGCCCCTGTTAGATCAGTGGTTAGATGGTGGGGCAGGTAGTCGTATCTCTCAAATGGAAACTAAAAAGCCTTGGCTAATTGCGAGTGTTTTATTAGTACCACTTTTACTCTATGTTATTTTCGTACAAGGCATGCCATGGGCGGCCGTTAAATTTGCTAACCAGATACCATACTCTATTAAATCCGTAGCTTCACAGCATACGTTGAGCGCATTAGATTATTCAATGTTGGAGCCTAGCACGCTACCTGATTTGCAACGTGAGCAGTTAATGATGGGCTTTGACACTGTTGTAAAGCAAGTTAGCGGACTCGGTATCGAAAGTAATATTCGGGTTCACTTTAGATATTCCGATTTGATTGGACCCAATGCCTTTGCGTTACCTGACGGCACCATAGTGTTTACCGATGACTTGGTAACACTGGTAGATGGCGACCAAGCATTACTTGATGCTATTTTGTTACACGAAATTGGCCATGTGGCACAAAACCATTCCATGCAATTGATAGCCGAGTCTTTATTTGCAACTCTAGCGATAAGTTACTTTTTCGGTGATTTAAGCGGAGCAATTGAGTCTTTTATGGGAATAGGTTCTAGTGTTGTGCAAAACCAGTACTCACAAAAGCATGAATGGCAGGCTGACAACTTTGCTATTTCGAAATTAAAATTAATGCACCGAGATACCGCTGACTTTGCAGACGTAATGCGTAAATTATCGAACGACAGTGAGCAGCAGGGCTCTGAAAATAGTTGGTTTCAATCTCACCCCTCAACAAAAGCACGTATAGAGAATGCTGAAAGCGCATCTTACAATGACTGATGGGTATCAGATAACCTAGTGTTAATGCCTACGTTTACAAAGGCCTAGCGAGGGTTTTTACCTAGATTTTGGCGTGTCTGTCTGTGTGGAATATAGTACGATTTCTGCCTTCGCCTTTAGCACGGTAAAGCGCATCATCGGCTTCTTTAATTAATGTTTCTACTTGTAAAACAGTGTTATGTTGCGGCATGGGTATTTGCGTCACGCCAATACTCACCGTAATGTTATCTGCTCGCGAGTAACGTAATTCTGCAATCCTTTCATGCAAATACTTACAATAGAGTCGGGCATTATCCTGGGTTGAGTTATATAGCACTATCAGAAACTCTTCGCCGCCCCAACGGGCAACAACATCGGTTTTTCGTGTGGCCGTTTTCAACGTATGTGAAAGTACACCAATAACCTCATCTCCTATATCGTGTCCGTGTTTGTCATTAATATTTTTAAAAAAATCAATATCAATAAGTAAAAAAGACACAGGAACAAACTTTCGGTTTACCTGATCGAGTAGCTTACGAATATCAGCAGAGGCAGCACGACGATTGAGTAAATTAGTAAGCGGATCGAGACGGGAGAGTAATGTGAGCTCGTCGGTTTTTAATTCCAAGCTGTCTCTCACTTCTATTAGCTCTTGATAGAGCTTGTCGCGACTCTTCGCTGTGTGCATAGACCAATAGAGTTGCTCACCATGCAGTATAACATTAGCCAATATTGGTATTCGTTCATGCTGCGCAGTAATGACAGTTAATTGAAGTTCCGAAAACCTACCCGAATCGAGCAAAGAAGGTCTCACATAGCTTTCAAAAAAAATTAAACTCGCCCGCGAAATAATACTGGAAACGTTACTTCCCGCCATATCTTCTCGTGAAGATCCGAGAAATTCCAGTGCATCTTTATTGCAGTAATCGATACTTCCGGATCGTAAATCCGACACTAAAAGTAAACTTGGAAAAAGGTCGAGCAGTTCCTCATTCAAGAGACAAACTGCTCTATTTTTTCTGCAATAGTGACTGGGTTCGTCATATGCAAACAATGGCCGTGAGCATCAATCACTTCAAGCGATGACAAAGGTGTTTTTTCATGCATATATTTCCCCACTTCGACTGCTGCTAATGAGTCGCTGCGACTTTGCAGAATAAGAGAGGGAAAAGAAATTGTCGGAAGGACATTTCTATAATCGGAAAAGAAGGTGGCCTTTGCAAAAGGTTTCGCATATTTAGGGTCGGTAGAACAAAAGCTGCTTTCCAATTCTTTTACTAAAGTGGGGTCGTTCTCTCCCCCCATCACCAATGGCGCAAGGTAACTCGCCCACCCAATATAATTTTTGTCCATTAAGTTAATAAGCTCTGCCAAGTCTGCTTCTTCGAAACCGCCGAAATAATCCGGTGGTAGATTCAAGAAACATGGAGAGGGGCATACTAATACGAAGCTTGAAAAATACTGCGGGGCAGAAATTGAAGCAAGATAACCAATAATACCGCTTACCGAGTGGCCTATAAATGTCACTTCAGTTAACTCAAGTGCTTCACAAATATCGACGACATCTTGTGCATATCCTTCTAACGCTTCATACCGTGTTTTATCAAAAGCACTGACATTAGATTTTCCGCAACCTACATAGTCAAAAAGCACAATTTTGTACTTTTGCTCAAGATAGGGGGTAAGGTATTTCCACATGTTTTGGTCACAGCCAAACCCATGTGCAAGCATAAGCGTCTTTGTCCCTGAACCAATAATTTTTACGTTATTGTTGTCGATTATATGACTAGCGTTGGATTGGTGAATCATAGTTGCAGCCTGTTCTTACTCGAGCAAAAAAATAGCCTGAAAATAGCAATACACAAGGCTACCCACGGATATAATGTTTATAGCATCGAAGAGAGGCAGATTATATGCTACTTATGGTCAATAAATTCAGCGCAAAAAAAAGGAGCCATTTAGCTCCTTTAACGATTTATACACGTTTAAAATTAAGATTAGCCTTCAGATACGCTCGCTGTAGATGAAGGCGCAGAGTTTGTAGCGCTCGTTGTGCTTCGTGAAACTACTTTGGTGGCGATTTCTCTTAATTCATTTTCAAGGCTGGTAATGCGCCCAGAAAGGGAACTGTTACGCTGCTCTAACACCGATAATTTGTCAGACAAGTTGCGTACTTGTTGTTCGCTGCTGCGTTTATCGCCAGAGACTTGTTCTAGTTGAACATTCAAGGCTAGAATTTCATCAGCCAAAGAAGCCAACTGATTTTTCACTGAGCCAACTTGGCTCTGCTGGCTAGTCACATCATCGGCAACCTTCTTAATGTTGCCCTGAAGCGCAGTTTGAACATTACCCACTCTATCACCCAAGTCAGCAATTTCTTTTTGATTGCGGCGCCACGCTGAAGCCCAAAGTTTGTCCATCTGTTCCCACAAATCATTGGTCTTACTGGCCAGTTCATTTACTTTAACCTGCAATGCAACAGTCGACTCACCCATTTCTTCACCAGTAGCAGAAAGCTTTTTCTCTAATTCAAGAATGCGTTTTTCAGCTTGAGAAGCGACTACTTTTTGTTGTTCTACCAATGTGTACAAGTAATAACATCCGCCACAGGCACCAAGCGCAATAAGTGCGATAAGGAATACCCAGAGACCATTACCGCCACCACTGCTTTTTTCTGGGGTTTTAGGAGAGGGGCTGGTAGGCGATGAGGAATTCGAAGGCGCTTTAGTTGGCGTAGGCTGACGCTTTTTTTGATAATCGCGACGATCTTCATCATCTAAACGAATAGTTGGAAAATCATCATTATTCGAATTATTTGCCATAAGTTCTCTATTTTCTCTTGTTAAAGCATTGGGTTAGCTGCTGCCTACCTAGATGTAGGCGCAGTAACCGAAATATCATTGTTAGCGCATAATAACATCGATATTATATTGAATTAATTATAAATACCAATGGCGATTACGTATCGCTGTCAAACCATTCTACACGATACAAATCGCGACGACGATCTAGATAATTCCTAACAGAACCTTCATTTTGAAGTTTAGTCAGTTTATCTAAATCTAGGTCTACGATCAGCGTCATTTCCGTATTTGGTGTGGTTTCTGACACAATAGCATCGTGGGGGAATGCAAAGTCGCTAGGTGAAAACACCGCAGTTTGACCGTATTGAATATCAACATTGTCTACTTTGGGTAAATTACCCACACTGCCTGCTATAGCCACATAACATTCATTTTCAATGGCGCGGGCTTGGGCACAACGTCTAACCCGTAGATAGCCGTTCTTGGTATCTGTCCAAAAAGGAACAAATAGAATCTGCATTTCTTGCTCAGACAGCAACCGTGCAAGTTCAGGAAATTCTACGTCGTAACATATCAGTACCCCGATTTTCCCGAAATCTGTATCGAACACTTTAAGGCTATTACCGCCTTTCATTATCCAATCTTTCTTTTCGTGTGGGGTAAGGTGTAGTTTGTACTGACTTTCTATGGTGCCATCGCGCTTACAAATATAGCTAACGTTGTATAGCTCATCTTCTTCTACCACAGGCATAGAGCCCGCAATAATAGTGATATTGTACGACACAGCAAGGTGCGAAATGGAAGTCAGAATTTCATCGGTATAGGTGGCTAAGTGCCATATAGCATCAATTGAAGTATCAGACGGGCTCAGCCCCATTAAAGGTGCGTTAAAAAATTCAGGAAACAATGCCACATCGCAGGAATAATCCGATAACGCGTCTACGAAATATTCAACTTGCTGAAGGAGTTCTTCCACATTGTTGAAGTAACGCATTTGCCATTGAATACATCCGATACGGGCGCTCGACTTGCGACCAGTTATAAGCGATGGATTATTAGGCTCATAATAGATGTTGTGCCATTGCAGTAGCGTGGCATAGCCTTTCGAGGCTTCATCCTCAGGCAAATAGGCACTGAGGACCTGTTTTACTTCAAAACCATTTGATAGCTGAAAAGTGAGAATAGGATCGTAAATGTCTTTAGATTTTACTTGTTCAATGTATTCATAGGGAGACAGTTCTTTCGCATAATTTTTATAAGTAGGAATGCGCCCGCCAGCCATTATTGACTTCAAGTTCAGGTTTCTACATAACTCTTTGCGCGCCTCGTACAAACGACGGCCTAGTCTTAGCCCTCGATAGTCGGGGCAAACGATGACTTCAACACCATACAATACGTCTCCATTTGGATCGTGAGTAGTAAGATAAGCATCGCCAGTAATTTCATCGTAGCTGTGTTTATCGCCGAATTGGTCGTAATCCACAATGACTGAGATAGCGAACGCCACCACCTTTCCTTTGTCTTCAATACATATTTGACCTTCGGGGAACGTGGTGACTTGTGCCTTAAAGTTATTGTAAGGCCAAGCTCCTCCAACGTTTGCATACACGTTATCCATTAACGCTTTAACGTCGTTATAGTCATCTAGGCGCAAATTACGCAGCGCTAAATGATGTTCGGTTTCTTCAATGACTGTTTGATCCTGACTCATGCCTTTACCACCAGTGGTTGTTTTCCATATTTGAGCATAATTATTTCCGTGGGGCTAACGGTATTAATGCTTGTGTCATCTAGGTTTTAAAGCAAGTTTTATTCCTATTAAAACCAATGCGTTATAATCAAGAGGTTAGGCTTTCATTTATTGTTCGTTAATTGTGCATTTAAAGCTTGCTGTGTGAGTAACTTAAGCGTATAAATCCGCATCCAATTACTCGTGCTAACGCCGTATAAAGTCAAAATTAATCATGGAACGTTTCTCGTTAGATTTACCTTCACCCCTTTATGTTTTTGATGAAAATTATTTCAGTAATATTGTCAGCGATTTACAAGAAAAGGGCTTTAGTATTAGGCCGTTAGGCGTGCCAGAGTTTGTTATAGATGCATTGGTCGCCTGCCAAGATACATTGTCCAAGCAAGCATATCGGCGCGCGGGGATTGGTCGGGCTCAACAATTTCAACACCACGAAAAAGTAAGAAGCGATGAGATATGTTGGATAGACGGCACCTCTTCAGAAGGGCAGTTGTGGCTAGAATGGTGTGAAGCGTTAAGGCTCTATATTAATCGCCATTTATTCATGGGGTTATTTTCGTTCGAGAGCCACTTTGCCTGTTACGCCCCCGGTAATTTTTACAAACGTCATCTCGATGCTTTCAAAGGTGAAAGCAATAGAATGCTATCGGTGGTGACCTATTTAAATGATGATTGGCAAGCTACAGAGGGTGGCGAGTTAGTATTATATGCTAGTGAACAAGATGACATTGGCGTGAGAGTGTTACCTGAAAAAGGCACTATCGCCATTTTTCTTAGTGAGGTATTTCCGCACGAGGTACTCACCGCAAAACGTGAGCGGCATTCAGTTGCGGGGTGGTTTAGGTTAAATACCAGTATTAATGAAAATATTGATCCACCAAAGTAATTCACCTATGGCTAAACCCTTGCTTCTAATGCTAGTATCGAAACTATAAGTCAAAAGTATAATTCCCAAGTAATGCAGTTACTGTTAAACCCCAACAGTAGGTTATTGGCTTATAATATCGTAGATAGTTAAACCCTCCATTTAACAGATGTGGTAACTACGATAAGTCTTAGGGACAAGAAAAAAAAGTGATTGGTTGAATGTTGGAAAAAATTCCTGCTCCCACCTCAAAAGAGGATTTGCGCGTTCTGGTTATCGACAACCAGGGTTTAGTGCACGATGTAGTAGCCTCTGCGTTGCATGCTATTGGTATCAAACATGTTGTGAGTGCATTTAATGCCTTTCACGCTATTCGTTTGTGTGAAGAAAAGCGTTTTGATTTCGTGCTGCTTGCATTCAATGTGAGTCACGACAAAGACGGCTTTCATTTATTCGAAGAGCTAAAGCACTTAAATCATATCAATGACACCACTACGGTTATCTTTCTAAGTGCCGAAACATCACCAGAATTGGTTAATTGTATTGTTGAGTTGCAGCCTGACGATTTCTGGGTGAAACCGTTGAAGCCAAGCAGTATCGAGTCTCGTTTAAATTACTTACTCCAGATACGCTATAAGCTTCATAAAATGCTGCATTGTATGAAGGTTGGCGACTATTCTACTGCGATGTACTATGCAGAGCGCCAATTAAAAGACATGTCATTATCCGACTATCACCCCAGAATTAGGCGCCTAATTGGCGAATGTTTGCTGCAACTGCGTGACTATGAAACGTCTGAAAATTACTACCGAGAACTACTGCAAACCATGGATCATGCGTGGGTGCATATTGGCTTAGCCCGTTCGTTATTGCGTCAGGATGAGCTAGAAGAAGCTCAACTCTTGGTTGAAGACTTATTACTACGCCCAGACACTCGATTTTTAACCTACGACTTGCTAGCACAGTACTTTATTGAAAAAGAGCAGTTCGAGTTGGCTTACGAACAAATGAAACAAGCGAGTAAGTTAGCACCTCGTAATATTGAACGTAATAAGCGATTGTGGGATTTGGCCAGGCTCAACCACGACAAAGTAGGTCAGTTGTCTGCGGTTCAAAATATGGCGAAGTTTGCCAAAAATTCTATTCATGATTCACCTGAGCTTTCTTTAAATGTAATTCGTTCTACCATCGATTTAGCCACTAGCCTTGGCGCTGGGGAAGGTGATAGATACATACAACGTGCGCAAAATGACTTGGAAGAGATCAGTCAGCAAAAAGGGGTTCAAATCCAACTTGGCGACCAAATTGATGTTATTAAAGCGCGTATGTTGTGCCTTCGAAATCAAAAGAAGTCGGCTGAGGAAATCATGAACGCCAGTTCAGTGCATACCACTGGGCAATCGATGGAAGATAACCTAGACAAAATGAAAGCTTTTCATGAGCTAGGCATGCGTGAGCAGTGCATCAGTATTTTAGAAAAGCTTAAAACGCAAATTGAGGGTGATACCTTTTCTTCGCAAGTCGTCGATGAATATCTCAAGCAAGAGTCTATTGAACGCACAGAGATACAGTTCACGACTAAAGAATTGAAGAACATGGCTACGGTGCACTATAAAGAGAACCGGTTGCAGCCTGCTTACAATAACTTGCGACAAGCACTTACTATTTCGCCTAAAGACAAACAAATTGCATTGAGTTTAATGAAGGTGTTGCTTCAACTGCACAGCACCCAACCATTGAATGATGAGCAACTGGAAGTGGTTACACTGGCAGCACGCATGTTAACTAACGAAAAGTTATCAGCTTCACAAGCAGACAAGCGCGATCAGTATATTGATAAGTTAGGGCTTGAGGTAGAAGCGCCTAACGATAAGGAAGCCTTGGGCGTTCTTGGTCACCCTACAGCTTAAATGAGTAAAGCGGACAGTGAATCTGCCTGCGTAAACTAAACCATGCGCCAATAGGGCATTACACGGATACAAAGCAGATACAAAGTACATATAAAAAGGGGATGGTTTATAAAACCATCCCCTTTTTTTATTTATAAACCGCCAGCGTTTATTTGTGGCGGTTACGTTTGATGAATTTACTTAGCTGAACGGCGGCGAAAGGTTAGAACACCAGCCATTAATGCTAAGATGAAACCCATAGAGCCGCCTGAATCGTTGTCATCTTCAATAGGATCAGCTTCATCAGGTAATTCTGCTTCTAAGTTGAAGGTTGCAATGAACGGGTCGTGATCTGAGCTGCGGAATGGACCTACATCAGTAAATGCATAGCCGTCTTCATCAGGGTAGTAAGAAAGCGCTTGGTCGTACTGGAATTGGTAAACTTCAGGAGAGTTAATGCTCCAATGCGCACCGTCTACCGCATCAGCAAGCATGGTTTCACTTGCTAGCACATGGTCTAAGCTACCTACTTGCTCTGTACCGTAGAACCAGTAAGAGTAACCTTCAGCATCAAACTCTTCTGCAAGATTTACGTAACCATAATTAGCCGTTACTTCTACAGAGGCACCATCGTCCATACCTGTATTTGCTGCGGTCATTACCGTGTAGCCTTGGGTTTCAGCGGTGTAGTCGGTAAGTACTGCAACCGGATCTTCAGCACTGTACGAGTTCAAGTCACCTAATACTAAAATACGCTCAGGTAAGCTTTCATCGCTTAATGCTTCACCTAGTGTAATAGCAGCAGATACACGAAGTGCATTACAGCTGCCTTGTATGGTATCCGTTTCACTGACTTCTTCAGCAAGATCTTCACCACACTCTGAACCTTTAGATTTAAAGTGGTTAACGGCAACAGCAAAGGTTTTACCACTTTCAATGTGAGCGAACGATTGAATTAAAGAAGGGCGCATTTGTGCAACGCTGTCTTCATCAATTTGCTGAATTGGCATGTCTACTACTTGTGCATCACCTTCAGGCGTCACAATAGATGCGCGGTATAACAAGCCAACGGTAATAGCATCAGTACCAATTTCTGTGCTATCAGCAGTGCTGATAAATGAATACTGTTCAGTATCGGCAAGCTCAGCGTTTACCGCAGCCACTAGGCTAACAATAGCACTGTCATCGCCAAATCCATCGTTTTCAATTTCCATTAAGCCAACAACGTCAGCGTTCAAGCCTACAATGGCTTCAACGATACGGGCTTCTTGTAATGCGAATTCAGTTTCGTCTTCTGCACCACGGTTTGCATCGAAATCGAAGGTTACATCGCCGTTTGCATCTACTTCGCCATTGAAGTAGTTCAATACGTTGAAGGTAGCAATCGATAAGTTACCTTCAGTTACCACTGGGTTCGCTTCGCGAGTAGAAGTTACTGTAATCACATCGGTAGGGTTAATTCTAAACACACCGAAGCTATAATTTAGCGGGCCGCTTGCAGACACAGTATCACCAATACGAATAGCATTTGCGTAGCTAAAGGTAGGGAAGTAGTTAATGGTGTCTGGGTAACTAGAACTGCTGTTATCTTCGATTTTAAGTAAGCTGGCTTCTGAGGCTGCAACTGCTTCAACGTATGCGTCTGAAAGTGGTGCTGCTACGTCGCTAGGCTGGCGTTTAACGCTGTCACTTACTTGAATTTCGCCGTAACGCCACAAATCGTTTGTGCTAGTTACCGTTGCATCAACAACAGAAGCTAGCATGCCTTCAAATGGCTCAAGAGAATAATCGTAAGGCATATCGATAGTCGTCATCAATACGTCATCGCTTGCGCCACAATCAAGTGCAGTCACATCGCTGTCTAAGTTAAGCGTAGTCATGCCGTAGTTTTCAACTACTTCACCGTATAGGCGAGCAACGTTACCTACCGCAATAGTAGTGCTACCGTTAACGAAAATACCTTCAGAAGTGGCATCATCACCATCGCTATCCACTGTTTCTTCTTGTAAGAAGAAACCGCCCGCACCCATGCCAGTAACGATGGCTTCAACAATATGGCTGTTACCAACTTCTTCTGAAGCATCGCCGCTCCCTTGAATGGTACTAATAAGGGTTGCTGCATCAGCACAAACGCCTAGCTCAATAACGGGCTCTTCTGGTGGAACTTCATCATCACCGCCGCCTTCAGTACTAAAAGTACCTTCAGGGAAGGGAGTTGTTGCAGCCGCATTGGTCGCGGTATCATCTAATGCGTCAACGCCACTGTAAGTCCAGTTGTCAGACGAGAAAGTCCCGCCATTAGCGACTGAACCATCTTTTCGGTAAGCCCAACCGTCTAGGTATTCCCATGCTGTGCCGTTACCATCAACATTAATGTCACCGAAAGTATCAACAACGACTTCGTTTTCGAAAAGCTCTACCGCATCATCGCCATTAATACCCATGGCCGTAGTATCGTAGTCTGGTGCATAACCGAAAAATTCAGTAAAACCATCAATTTCAGATGCTACATAAATATAGCTACCCGCTGAGGCGCTATCTGCTGGGAAAGTAAATTCTACGCCATCAGTGCCGCCGCCATTGTTGGCTGAGCCAAGCCCGTATACTGATAAGTCGGCAATATCATTTACAACGTAAAGCTCAACAGCTTTAGGAAGGCCACCGGTAAGTGACGCATCAACAACACCGCTGATAACTAAGTCGCTGGCATTGGCCGAAAATGCAGTAAGAATACCTGCTGTTATGAGTGACAATGAAGTTTTCACTGGTTGTTCCCTCTTAGGTCTTTTATTATTAGGTCTGTCAAAGCAGACCCTCTTTGTTATTGCTAGACCTAGCCTATAACTATAATGTCAACGCAGGAATGACTTAACGTTATTCAAGTTTATTTTTAATAAAGTCTTAATAATCAGGCATTTAATCTATTCAAATAAAGTTATTTATGACATTGGCTCGTCATAAAAGGCATTTCGGCATCTATAAATAACCCTACAACGACTAAAAAGTTTTGAATGCGCTCGCGTTGTTACTAGACAATAAACGCCTGTATTAAGTATTTTTTAGCGTATCGCAAAACCAGGTGTGATCATCAATAACTTGCTTTGCATAATGATTAGCACTACTGATTAGCGCACTATTTGTATGGTGGTTTAACGCTTTTACGGCGCTTTTCGCAAACCGTGTACTTCGCCTGTCACCACGACAATGGGCTAACGCAAGGGTGTAGCCGCACAGTTTAGCGAAATAACCAAAGTCTCCATTTCGCGCTTTATTTCCCATACCAATATCATGGGGATCTAATCCTACTTTGGCGTGGTGGCGTGAGCGAATTAACCAGTGTGCATTGTCCCAAATAACTTCATCTAGCAATAAATCTGGACGGCGCTGCATTCGTCGTTGGCTCCGTGCGGTTAAATGAGCAGGGTTCAATCGATTCACCGGACACACATTATCGAAGTAGAATAAGGGCGCGGCTTTGCGCTGTTGTTTTACTTCAACAATATGGCAATAACGAAAACTTTCAGCGTTATGCGGTTTTTTGGGGCCAACTAAGAAATAGAAACGGCGCATATTTACCGAACCGGTTCCGGCATTTTCCCTGCTGGTGATATCAACAATGTCATCATCCATATAGGGTGCGAATGCCGTTAACACCTGCTGATGTTCTGCTGGGCTCAGCGGCGTGTATTTATCGGTGATGTGTTTAAATTTTAGGCCATCCTGCGTTGTATGAACCGCTTTAGCTAGCGCACTTTTAGATTCGAACTTTTCACCGCAAGACGAACGTTCCAATGCTTTGCGATAGAATTTTTTCAATTTTCCATCAGGCTCTTGTTCCATTGCTTCATTGATAACCGTCGCATCTTCAGTTACGCGTTGGCATGTTGCCACGTACTCTTGAATGAAAAGAGATTGAGCTTGTTTAACCTGGTGGGGGTCTACTGCAGATTTTAACGGGTCTGGCATGTCTATCAAAAAGCGGCCTTCAGAAATACCTTTGCAATGAGCTTCTACCAGAGACAGTGAAGTAAGATAGCGAAGAATATCCCAGTGTGCATAGCCAACACAGGCATCGTCAAAATCGTTCGGCGTAAAAATAACAGTGTCGCCGTGTGAGCCTTCCTCAGTGAGAAAACCAAAATTAGACGTATGGCAATCACCCATTACACTGGTCAGTGACATCGAAAAGCATGCCTCTGGCACTGGTAAGTGGCGATTTGCTAGGTCTGCATAAAATAGTTGTGCGCTACCGCGGTAAAATACAAACGGGCTTAAGGCCATTTTTAAATGTTTAGCTAAGTGGGGAGAAGGTCGGGTGCCATCAATTTTAGCAATTTCTTGATTAAGAAATTTCGCGCGATCCATAACTGCAATGCCGTTGTAACAATGATGGCGTTAACATTACCTTTATTGGTTTTTGAATGCGAGGCTTGCGTGGGGAGGTGGAATGTGAGAAATTTCGCTTGTTCGGGATTTTTGCGATTAATTTATATTATTGATTGGTAAATTTGATTGAAACATTCAAAAATACCAATTAGTTTTTTTAAAAAAACCGCGCTATTCTTATCACCAGTTTCAACGAAGTCGAGTTTAACCAAAACCGATTCTGGTTGGTTGCACTGGGCTTTGTAATATTTCGTACTATTTGTATTGGTTAGGACTTTACTAACAATACAAAATTTATTCACTTAATGGAGAAAGTAAACATGGCATTAATTAACACTGCTATCAAACCGTTCAAAGCACAAGCATTTAAAGACGGCGAGTTCATCGAAGTAAGCAGCGAAGATATCAGCGGTAAGTGGGCAGTATTTGTTTTCTATCCAGCAGATTTCACTTTTGTATGCCCAACTGAGCTTGGCGACATTGCTGATAAGTACGAAGAGCTTCAGTCTCGTGGCGTAGAAGTATTCTCAGTATCTACTGATACTCACTTCACTCACAAAGCGTGGCACGATTCGTCTGACACTATCAACAAAATCAAGTTTGCAATGATTGGCGACCCTACTGGTGAAATCACTCGCAACTTCGATTGTATGCGTGAAACTATGGGTCTTGCTGACCGTGCAACATTTGTTGTTGACCCAGAAGGTATCGTTCAAGCGATGGAAATTACTTCTGAAGGTATCGGCCGTGATGCAGACGACCTAGTTCGCAAAATCAAAGCTGCTCAGTACGTTGCTTCTCACCCAGGTGAAGTTTGCCCAGCTAAATGGAAAGAAGGCGAAGCTACACTAGCTCCTTCTCTTGACCTAGTAGGCAAAATCTAAGCAACCGCTTAGCGCTTATAAGTAAGTATGGGAGTGGGTCTCCACTCCCTATCTAATTAATTTCCAATTCCTGCTTATATTGTTAGCCTGAAAAATGGTTGGCGGGGATCGGCGTGTCGAAAATAAGGCAGACTACCGTGTTAACTAAAGAAATTTTACAAGCGTTGAAAGGCTATGCTGAGTCAATGCAGAAAAACGTAACCTTCGTCGTACAGACCGGTGAACACAGCAAGCGTGAAGAGCTTGTGTCGTTTCTGTCCGACATTGCTGGTGTAAGTGACAAACTAAACCTTGAAGAGCGCGACACTAACGGTGTTTTACGCAGCTCAATCAGCTTTTTACTAGAAGCTGATGGTGAAGATACAGGCATTCGCTTTTCTGGTATTCCTGGCGGTCACGAATTTAACTCGCTTATCTTAGGTATGCTTCACGCATCAGGTACCGAGCTTAAAATTGATGACAGCGTAAAAGCGATTGTTAAAGGCGTTAAAGAAGAACTTAACTTTGAAGTTTTTATCAGCTTAAGCTGCCATAACTGCCCAGAAGTCGTTCAAGCGCTTAACCAATTTGCACTACTTAATCCAAACATTACGTCTGAAATGATTGACGGTGGATTGTATCAAAACGTAGTAGCAGAACGTGATATTCAGGGCGTTCCAAGCGTTTACCTTAATGGTGAGCTATTCGCTAATGGTAAGGTCGATGCATCGGTTCTTATCGATAAACTTATCGAACGTGACCCTTCGCTAAAAGAGGCGAACAAGGGTGAGTCGTTACCGCTACAAGACGTTACCGTAATTGGTGGTGGTCCAGCGGGCGTGGCATCAGCGATATACAGCGCACGTAAAGGTTTAAAAGTGACTGTGGTTGCCGATCGTTTCGGTGGTCAAGTGAAAGATACAATGGGTATTGAGAACCTTATCTCGGTATCTAAAACTACCGGCCCTGAGCTAGTAGGTAACTTAATGGAACACATGAACGATTACGATATTACGCTTAAAGAGCACGTTCGTGTTGATTCTGTAGAACAAGGTAATATTAAAACTATTACGCTTTCTTCTGGTGAGCAAATTCGTACTCGTTCAATTGTTGTTGCAACAGGCGCACGTTGGAGAGAACTTGGTGTGCCAGGTGAGAAAGAAAACGTAGGTAATGGCGTGGCGTACTGCCCACACTGCGATGGTCCTTTCTTTAAAGGTAAAGACGTTGCAGTTATTGGAGGTGGCAACTCGGGTATTGAAGCGGCACTTGATTTAGCGGGTATTGTTAAATCGGTAACGGTATTTGAATTCATGCCAGAACTTAAAGCTGACCAAGTACTGATTGACCAAGCTGAAAAACGTGAAAATATCACGATTATCAGAAACGCAGCGACGCATCAAATCACTGCTGAGAATGGAAAAGTTAATGCTATCGAGTATCAAGATCGCAATACTACAGAACTCCATACTCTCCCGCTTTCGGGTGTGTTCGTACAGATTGGCCTAGTACCAAACAGTCAATTCATGGAAGGCGTGGTTGACATGAGTAAGTACGGTGAAATCGTTATCGATACTAAGTGCAACACGTCTGCACCAGGTATATTTGCAGCCGGTGATGTTACAACAGTACCTTACAAGCAAATCGTTATTTCAATGGGCGAGGGTGCAAAAGCGTCATTAGCAGCATTTGAATACTTGCTAAGCCACGAAGTCATAGAGATGGACGAAGAAACACAAGCTGCCTAATTATTATTTCTAATAATTAGCGCAATACATAAGGCCGACTTACTCACGTAAGTCGGCCTTTTTTATGAAGAGAATTTCGCGCTATTTATCCTCAATAAAATATCAAATAGGAATAATTATTGTTTTCATTAGCCGCTGTTTTTTGGTAATTTATACATAACATCAGTTGATCAGAAAACGCGTAATAAAACCTTACAAGGCTAAGCATTAAACCTGCCGGGTGACGGCTATTTTTCGCTTGCCGAGCGTTTAAACATTTCAGCACCAATAAAAATATATAAAGGTAAGTTATGTTCATGTTATTTGCCGCAAGCGGCCTTTCTCTAGCCTCTATAGCGGCAGTCTATCAAAGTTGGCGGCGTCAAACTGGCCCTATGCTGTATGTGGGGATAGGCGTTTGGCTTCTATCTTCTATAGCCTGGTCACTCTCTGTGGGTTGGGAGTTTGGAGTACTATACGCGTTATGTTTGCCCGGCCTTTTGGTGTGGCCGTTTATTGCAATGAATCAGTCTCACATGGCTGTACCGCTTCAAATCCCCCAGCCCAGAAAACTAGACTTTTCTCCTCGCACATCAATTCAGCATGCTTTGCACTACATCGTAGTTTTGCTGCTGTTACTGGTATTTAGCGTTGTTGCATCACTAGCGATTTGTGCATTATTACCGATGGATATAACAGGGCAGTTAGCTACCTGTATGGTGATATCACCCATCATTTGGGGGCTTGCAGTTTACCACTACCTAGCTACATCGAAAAAAATTAAAACGGTTGGCGGCTATCTTGTAGCAACAGCAGTAAGTGTAGCAATACTGATGGCAATGCCAATTTAGGAATTAAAATGAACAAAGCGACAAAACAATCAGCCCTAAATGCACATAGCTGGGTTGGCGTATTTTTAAGCGTACTCCTTTTTTTGGTCTGCCTGTCAGGCACTATCGCCGTATTCCATTTAGAATTTGAACGGTGGGAACAACCGCATATTCCCGAGTTTGAATCCGTCGAGGATGGGGCAGTAGAAAAGGCGATGGACAGCTTTTTAACTAAGCATCCCGAAGAAACAGATCATCTATTTGTGGTGCTCCCTACATCAGGTATTCCAAGGTTGGTAGTAGAGAACGACCACGCCGCATACTTTGCAGATGAACAAGGTAATTTGCTTGAAAAAGAAAATGTAGCCTTCACCCAAATGTTGGTGGATTTACATTTGTACCTCAACTTACCGCATAGCTGGGGGATGATACTGGTGAGTGCCTTAGGCGCCATAATATGTACCCTTATCATCACAGGAGTTATCGCCCATAAGCGTATAGCGAAAGATGCGTTTAAACTTAGAAGAGGCGGCAATGGTCAACAAAGCCAAATTGATTTGCACAATCGCTTTGGCCTTTGGGCATCACCATTTCATTTAGTCATTGCAATAACAGGAACCTATTTTGGTTTAGCCGGTATCGTACTGGTGCTAGTGGCACAATTAAATTATGGCGGTGACAGGGATGCGGTAATAAACCAAGTATTTACCCCCGACCCAGTCATTGAAGCGCAAGAAGGTAAACCAGCGATAGGTAAAGCCATCGCGCAAATGGAAACCATAGCCCCAGAAAACCCGCTTATATTTGTGACTGTTCACGAGGTGAACAAACCTGAACAGTTCATTGAAATTTATGCACAAGTACCTGGGCGAATGATATACGGTGAAGCATATCGATTTGATACCGCAGGTAATTATTTAGGCACTGCCGGTTACGACGATGGCGCATGGGGTAAGCAATTGTTGTGGGCTGTTTATCGCCTTCACTTTGGCGACTTTGCAGGAATACCGAGTAAAGTACTGTATTTTGTTTTGGGTATCATGCTAACCATGCTGTGCGTATCGGGAATGGAAGTGTGGTTATCTAAAAAAGCGCATCCTGTGTTGGCCACGCGTTTGTGGTATTGCACGGTATGGGGCAGTGTGAGTGCATTGGCGTTCACGGCAATAGCAGATATGTTCTTTTCAGGTTCGTTAATTGCAGTATTCTGGGGACTAATGGTGTTAAATGTAGCACTTACGGTGGCCATAAAGCGGCTTACCAAACCAGTGTGGCTGATAATTTCAGGTATCAGTGTGTTATTGCTTCTATTTATTTATAGCGCTGTGAACGGAGAACATGCACTTTCGGTGGCATCGTTGCAATTAAACATACCCATGCTGATTTATGTTGTATGGAGTATTTTACGAGGTAACACTTTACTTAAGCGTGAAACTCTAATGTCGGATTTTCAAAAAGAAAATCAAACAACAACGCACAATATAGATGGTAATGGCGACAAGAGCGCATCAGTATCGACTGAAACGCAATCGCCCATGGCTTAATACACTGTACAAACACGACTGCATTGGTAGCGTTAACTAATACAGCGTGGCTTTTACTTAGGTTAAATAACCAAAATGTGAAAGCCGCGCTGTATTGTGTCTACATTTCGTTTCTTTTATCTTTATCTCCACTTCCGCCTCCATCTCCATCTCCATCTCTACAGTCATCTTTGACTTAGCCTTAACGCGATCACTTGTTCTTTTTATTAAACATCCATTTACCTACTTAGTGGGCATTGATTGGTCGTGTTTTAACTGCCTATAGCTTTCAACCATATTGAATAATCACCAATCTGAATTTAACCCCAGGTTGGGAACATGCTATTGCTACAGTTATACATTTTCAGATGGAATTAATAAGGGTAGTGCATGCGAATTTTAGTCATAAGTGCTTTGATAGCCGTGATGGGGTATTTACTACTTTGGCCTGTACCGGTTGAACCGGACGCATGGAATGCCCCACAAGACAAAGGCTATAGCGGCGTTCATCACGTCAACGATAAGCTATCCTTCGCCCATGCTATAGCCCTGAGCGAATCAACAGCCCTGAGCGAATCAACAGCCCTGAGCAATAAAGAAGCCACCACAATAAAAAGAGAATACGGCCCAGAAGATTTTGCTCTGCGAAGTGATGGTACTATCGCCACGGCCACGCATTATGGCACTATCATGCTATTAGCACCCAACGATACCCACTTTACACCTTGGGTTAACACGGGCGGGAGGCCGCTTGGGTTGGAGTTCGATGCCAGCGATAATCTTATTGTGGCAGATGCTTATCTGGGGTTACTTTCTATTTCGCCATCAGGTGACATTACCTTGCTAACTGATACTGTTGATGGCACGCCCATAGTGTACGCTGACGATGTAGATGTGGCAGAAAATGGCATGATATATTTTTCTGACGCCACCACTAAATTTAGTGCAAAAACCTATGGCGGAACACTTAGCGGCAGCTTGTTAGAAATTTTAGAGCACAAAGGTAATGGCCGATTACTCGCGTACAATCCAAATACCAACGTCACTACTGTTTTAATGGATGGGTTAGTCTTTGCCAATGGGGTTGCTATCAGCCATAACCAGCAGTATGTTTTGGTGAACGAAACAGGTAGCTACCGAGTGTTACGTTACTTCATTGCTGGGCCCAAAACAGGTTTGGTGGATGTGTTTATCGATAACTTACCCGGCTTTCCCGATAATATTGCCACAGCACCCGACGGTGGCTACTGGGTAGGGTTTGCTTCACCGCGTTCCGCCTCGTTAGACGATTTATCAAACTCTCCTTTTTTGCGTAAAATAGTACAGCGCTTGCCTGCATCATTGCGCCCCAAAGCAAAAGCCTACGGCCATGTAATAAAATTAAATAAACAAGGCAAGGTGACAAATGACTTACAAGATCCAAGTGGAAATTATCCACTGACAACAGGGGTGTTAGAAACGGCAGATATGCTATACATTAGCAGCCTAACAGCGTCGTATGTGGCGGTGGTTGAAAAAGCAAATTTACCAAAGGGAGAGGATGAATGAAGCGTAATTTACCTATAATGCTAACTGTTATTTTAGGTGTTTTTGGCAGTTTTTCTATTGCTTATGCCCCAGATACTTTTGCGGTTAATAAGAATGACACTGGCAAAGTGATTTCTGGCGACAGTTTCAAAACACAAGTGATCCCACAGGCCAAAGCAGCCATTGATGAAGGCGAGGGCTGGATATTCTATAGCTACCACAATGATGAAACCTTTGGTACTAGCCAATCATTAGCGGGTATGGCAGTTATTAAGCCCGGTGTAGAAATACACCCACCTCACGAACATAGTGACGAAGAGTTTCTATTGGTGACTCAGGGAAGTGGGGAGTGGAGCGTTGAAGGTGAAGTGTTTAAGGCTAATACCGGCGACATGCTATACGCAGCCCCTTGGGATGAACACGGGGTGAAAAATACCGGTGATATCGATTTAGTGTTTGTGGTATTTAAGTGGCACAGCAAAGGTATTGCTGTGCCTACAAAAAGTGCTTACAAAAAATAACTATCAAATCGTTAGTATAAAGCGATAGGGGAAACTAGCGTTTTGCTGTTGGTTTCCCTTTTCGTTGTGAACTTGGCGTATTTTGCCCACGATTTTGTTCACCGTTTTTACCGGTGTTTTTGCCTCGGGCTTTACGTTGAAAACTTGGCGGTAAGCCAGTATGTTTCGTTAACCCTCGCTCGCCATTTCTTCCTTTCGCCGCTTTTTTGCGTTTCTCATCTGCGGTTTCCGGCGGCACCAAGTGCTGTGCACCACGGCCTATTAAATCTTCACGGCCCATACGCTTTAGGGCTTCACGAATTTGCGCGAAGTTCTTAGGATCGTGATAGCGCAGCATAGCTTTGTGCAAGCGTCGGTGTATTTCACCCTTAGCCGAAGGCACATCTTCACTGTCTTTTGTTACCTTGCGAAGTGAATTTACTTCGGTGTGGTACATAGTCGTTGCTGTGGCCATTGGTGAAGGATAGAAGTTCTGCACTTGATCGAGCTTAAACTTATTCTCTTTCAGCCAAATCGCCAAGTTCAACATATCGTCGTCTGTGGTGCCTGGGTGCGAGGCAATAAAGTACGGAATAAGGTATTGTTTCTTACCCGCTTCTTGCGAATATTTGTCAAACAACTCTTTAAAGCGGTAATAGCTTCCCATGCCCGGCTTCATCATTTTCGATAACGGGCCGTCTTCGGTGTGCTCTGGGGCTATCTTCAAATAACCGCCAACGTGATGTAGCGCTAACTCTTTTACGTACTCAGGATCTTCTACCGCCAAGTCGTAACGAACACCAGAAGCGATAAGCACTTTCTTCACGCCGGGTAATTCACGAGCACGACGGTACAAATCGATAGTTGGTTTATGGTCGGTATCCATATGTGCACAAATGCTTGGGTATACACAAGATGGACGACGACACGTAGCTTCGGCTTTAGGGCTCTTACAGCGCAAACGGTACATGTTTGCGGTAGGGCCACCTAAATCTGAAATAACACCGGTAAACCCAGGTACGGTATCGCGAATTTCTTCAATTTCACGAATAATCGAGTCTTCAGAGCGGCTTTGAATAATTCGCCCTTCATGCTCTGTAATAGAACAGAAAGTACAACCGCCGTAACACCCGCGCATAATATTGATACTGAACTTAATCATATCGTAAGCGGGTATAGTGGCATCGCCATACACAGGGTGGGGCACACGCTGATAAGGAAGGTCGAATACTGCATCCATTTCCTCTGTTTCCAAAGGCATGGCGGGTGGGTTTATCCAAATATGTCTGTCGCCATGGCGCTGCATTAATGCACGAGCACAACCAGGGTTGGTTTCTTGGTGTAAAATACGTGACGTGTGGGCATACAAGACTTTGTTATCTTTTACTGTTTCGTACGCAGGTAGCTTAACGTATACATTTTCCCAAGGCTTGCGGCGTTCCGGAGGCTGTATCACGACGGGCGCGGCTTCAGGCGCTTCGCTGTTTGCATTATCTTTATCTTGCGAGTCGCACTCAGGCTCCATTTGATAAGGGCTTGAGATAGGCTCGATTTTACCGGGGCGATCTAACGAGGTTGAATCAACCCCTTGCCACTCAGGTAGTGCTTCTTTCACGATAATAGCGGTGCCGCGTATATCGCGCATTTCATCAATAGTTTCACCCGCCGCTAAGCGGTGGGTAACTTCAACTAATGGGCGCTCGGCATTGCCGAAAAAGAGCATGTCAGCTTTGGAGTCGAACAATACAGAACGACGTACTTTTTCGCTCCAATAATCGTAATGGGCGATACGGCGTAAGCTAGCTTCAATACCGCCGGCAATAACAGGCGTGCCCTTAAACGCTTCACGGCATCGTTGTGCGTATACGGTAACCGCGCGATCTGGGCGTTTGCCGCCAACATTACCTGCGGTATAGGCGTCATCGTGACGAAGTTTTTTATCTGCCGTATAGCGGTTGATCATGGAATCCATGTTACCCGCTGTAACACCGAAGTATAAATTTGGCTTACCAAGGGTCATGAAGGCGTCTTTGCTCGTCCAATCGGGCTGAGAAATGATACCTACACGAAAACCGTGGGCTTCAAGTACACGGCCAATAACTGCCATACCAAAGCTTGGGTGATCTACGTACGCATCACCCGTCACTAAGATAACGTCACAGCTGTCCCATCCTAGGGCATCCATTTCCTCTTTAGACATGGGAAGAAACGGCGCAGTACCAAGGCAGTGCGGCCAATATTTAGGATAAGAAAATAGACCGCGATCGGCCTTAATGGTGGCTTGCATAAGATTCACATATAGCAGAGAAAAAAAGAATTAAGTAGGTCAGTACATCATCGTTCATATTGCTAATCGCAAATACAAAACTGCCAAGAGCCATAAATAGCCAAGAGCCAGAATAAATAGCCATAGGCGAGTATGAAATTGCTTAAAGCGAATATAAACATTGTAGACCGAACACCTATTATACCAGTACTCAGCAACCAAGGTATAGCGCTGTCGTTAAATTCACCGCCTTTGTTATACTGCATTGCTATATCAATTACGATAATAACGAGAAAATGTATGGCTTACTGGTTATTTAAGACAGAACCCGATGCATTCAGCATTGATGATTTAAATTCACGGCCTGACCAAACAGAACCTTGGGACGGGGTGCGTAACTACCAAGCAAGAAACTTTTTGCGCGATAAGGTCGCCGTTGGCGATCAGGTTTTCATCTATCATTCGAGTTGCAAAATAGTCGGTATCGCCGGGGTAGCAGAAGTAGTAAAGGCAGGTTCCCCAGATGAAACCCAGTTCAACCCTGAATCCAATTACTACGACCCCAAATCTACGCGTGAAAATCCGCGGTGGTTTCGGGTCGATGTAAAGTTTGTTGAAAAGTTTGAAAGTGTATTGCCGCTATCTGTTATTAAGGCAATGCCTAACATTACAGAAATAGGTTTGGTTAAAAAGGGCGGTAGGTTATCGATAATGCCGGTGGAAGAAACAGAATGGCAGCAGCTTTATACTACTGCCAAAATGAACTAAACCTGCTATATATAAGTAAATATTTATCTAAGATTTTATCTAAGATACCGGCGGCGTTTAAGCTGCTGGATATACTCTATTTGCCTAACGCAAAACGAGTATCTGCATCTCTTAATAAATAAAGGGCAAAACACGCCGCCCACATTGGCCATGCAGCGAAAAACAACATGTTGTTGAAGGCATCAAAGTATTGCGGAAATGACGACAAGGTTGACCCGCCGTGAAGTAAGAAAATTAAACCGTAGGTGTAACGCTTTGCGATACCGGCAACGAAAGCAAGAACCAGTGCCAACTGAAATGCACCTAAAATGTATACGGCTGTTTCTGGTACGCCACCAATTGAATAAAAATGTTCAAATATCTTTGCGCTATGTGCAGGGTTAACGAATTTGTCTAACGTCCACACGAACATAACAATGAAAACAGAAACACGAAGGGCGAGTAGAGACCAACTGAGGCGATGGGAAATATCAGTGGTTTGTTGAGATTGCATTTTAACTCCTATTTATTTGTGTAGCGATAAAGAACGGGGGGTTTCATATTAAATTTCAAAAACTTTCATAGAAAAAAATAAAAATGCTTATGAAATATTTTTAGCCGGGTGTCGGTCTTGTCGAGTAAGCAATCTTGTAAGGTAAAAATACGAATGAGAAATAATATTGGGCTTGCCATCAGTGCACTGGCTCTATCTGTAAGCCAAGGGCTGCAAGCTCAGCAAGCTGACACGCTTGATACCATCGACAAAAATGACATAAAAAAAGATATAGAAGTCGTTGAGGTGACTGGAAATCAGCAAGTGCTAAACCCGTTAAACCCTGGCGACAATACGTTAAGTGGATTATTTGGCGCTGGCATGTCGGCAGCTGATACGCCCCGAGCGGTAACGTCTTTGTCGGCTGAAGCTATGGATGCATTAAACATCAATACCTTACACGATATTGTAAAAGCTGCGCCTAACGCTTATGCATCTAGCGGTTTTGGTACCCCTAGTTTGCCAAGTATACGTGGGCAATTGGGCGAGCTATTTCAAGATGGTATACGTCGCCAATCAGGTAACAATGGTTTTGGTTTACCGGTTTCATTCAATAGTGTTGAACAACTAGATGTAGTGAAAGGGCCATCGCCCGTGCTGTTTGGCAGCACGCAGCGAAATGGTGGCTTTGTGAATCTGCAAACCAAAACTGCGCCTACTGCAGATAGCGAAGGGAATATCACGTTGCGCGCTGGTCGTTGGGATCAATACTCGGCGCAGCTTGATTATGGTACCGCCATTGAAGAAGGCAAAAGTGGGGTGAGAGTCAGCGTTGAGTGGCTAGATCATGGCAGCTTTTTCGACTATGCCGAGCGTGAAAGCAAAAACCTGTTTATTGCTTACAGATATACACCGAGCGATGCCACAACATGGGACGTAAGTGCAGAGTATTACGATGCCGAATATCCTGACATTGCAGGTATTAATCGCCCCACGCAAAACCTGATTGATAACAACCTTTATATAACGGGCCAAGGCGTACAAACGAATGGCAGTACCGTACCTGGTGCGGGCGCTATTATTTCACCAACCGGTGAAGTGGTTATTCCGCGAAGTCAGGTGTATACCCACCCTGATGATGTTAATGGTGCTGAAACTACTGTACTGCGCAGCAATTTAACCCATCAATTTTCAGATAGCCTTGTGCTGCGAAACATGACCTACTATCAGCACCTAACCCGTGAAGAAATTGCTCAGAATAGCTTTGTAGAGATTATTGATGGTGCCGATGCGTTCGAGAATCGCACTGAATTAGACGTGGTTTGGAACGATAAGCAAACCACCACATTTGGTTTGGCGTTACGTTACAACGATGTATTAGGTTACAGCCAGTTTACGACTGAAGGTGATAGCCCTGTAGATTTAACCGGCCCGTTAAGTAACCGAGAAATACCCTTAACCGATGCACAAAAAGCACGATTGGTTGAGCTTCGTCCCGGCGTATTTGTATCACCTGGTGCCCAGTACGATATAGATGGCGATGGTGTAGGGGATTACAATTTATCCGACACCACGGATTCAACCACCTTACAAACGGGCCTTGCATTGCAGCAGCGTTCACAGTGGACAGAATCGTTTTCAAGCATTGCCGGTGTTAGATTCGACTATTACGATGTAGAAGCGCGCGATCCCCTTGCTCCTGAAGGGGTTACCGCCGCTTCTGACACTTATAACGATATACTTGAAAGCGTACAACTCAGTGCGGTGTACAAGCTAACAGAATCACTTAATGCTTATGTGGCGTGGTCAGAGAATGATGCCACATCCAATAGCATGGCAGGGGGTACTACACTTACCAGTGCCAACGAAATTAACCCGCTAAATTTTGCCACTGAAAATACCCTTTACGAAGTAGGGCTTAAGTATTCTCCTGATCGTCATTGGTATGGTGAAGTGTCGGTATTTGACCAAACTCGTAGTTTACGTAACCGCGATGGCAGCAACAGTGGTGTGAAAACCAAAGGCGCAGAGCTGCAAGTTTTCTACCAAGGGCAAGATGTGTGGGTAAATGCGGCGTACAGTTATTTGGATGCGCGCTTCGATGATTCAGCGGCGTTTCAAGATACTGCACAAGTGGCCGATGCTTTTGACGATAGTCGACCAGACATTATTGAAGGCAATGGCGTTGGTTCGCCGTCTTTTGCTGCGTTTGCTCCGTCTGACTCATTAGTGCAGGGCATTCCATCGCAAATCGTGTCATTAAATGCTGGCTGGCAACTTACCGATGACTTACAAGTTGGTGCATCAGCCTTGTACACCAAGTCGTTCCCACTAGATTTCCTACAAACTGTATTTATTCGGGATCAAATCAATATTGATGTAAATGCCGATTATGAGGTTACTGATGATATGCGGCTTCGTGTTGATGTTATTAATATTACTGACGAAGAAAACTGGCAGCCTGTGTTTGAAGGTGGTTACTTTGGCGCTACCCTGGCCATGCCCAATACACCTCGTCACGTTCAGTTCACTATGCAATACGCGTTTTAAGCGCAATTAAGGAATAGTTTATGTTTAAGAAAATTGCACTTATCGCCGTATTGGTGGCTGCCGTTTTTGGCTTTTTTTACTTCGATTTGAATACCTATCTTACCCTTGACGGTTTGAAAGGCTCATTAGATACCTTTACACAACAAATTGAAGAAAATCCATTGGTAAGCATTGGGGTCTTCTTCGCTATTTATGTAGCAGTAACGGCCTTGTCGTTGCCCGGTGCCGCCATTCTTACCTTAGCCGCGGGTGCCTTATTTGGACTAGTACAGGGTTTTATCATTGTATCGTTTGCATCAAGTGTAGGCGCTACCTTAGCCTTCTTAGTGGCACGCTTTATTTTACGCGATACCGTAAGAAAGCGTTTTGGTGAAAAGCTTAAAAAGATTGACGAAGGCGTTGAAAAACAAGGCGCTTTTTACCTGTTTACATTGCGCTTAGTGCCAGTGTTTCCGTTCTTCCTGATTAATTTGTTGATGGGCTTAACATCAATTAAAACGTGGACATTCTACTGGGTAAGTCAGTTAGGCATGTTGGCGGGAACCATCGTATATGTAAATGCTGGTACCCAGCTTGCGCAGATAGACAGCTTATCGGGCATTGTATCGCCAGGCCTTATTCTATCGTTTGTATTACTCGGTATATTCCCGTGGATTGCTAAAGCCATTGTGGCGTTTGTTGAGCGTCGCCGTGTTTACAAAGGCTATAAAAAGCCCGCTAAATTCGATAGAAACCTTATCGTTATTGGCGCAGGTGCGGGTGGCTTAGTGACCAGTTATATTGCCGCAGCGGTAAAAGCAAAAGTTACGCTAGTGGAAGCCGGTGAAATGGGCGGTGACTGTTTGAACTATGGTTGCGTGCCAAGTAAAGCTCTCATCAAAACTGCAAAAGTAGCCAACCAGATGCGTCAAGCTGAAAACTATGGTTTGCACAGTGTTGAACCTACTATGTCTTTTAAAACAGTGATGCAGCGTGTACATAACGTTATTGCTACTATCGCGCCGGTAGACAGTGTAGAGCGCTACACCAGTTTGGGTGTGGATGTAGTAAAAGGCTACGCAAAAATCATCGACCCTTGGACGGTGGAAATTAAGCAAAACGATGGCGGCATGCAAACCTTAACGACCAAAAGCATTGTAGTGGCTACAGGCGCAAGCCCGTTTGTACCACCATTGCCAGGTATTGAAGAGAGTGGCTACGTAACTTCTGATACGCTATGGAGCCGTTTTGCTGAGCTAGAAGAAACGCCAAAACGAATGATTGTATTAGGTGGCGGTCCGATTGGCTGCGAACTAGCACAAGCCTTTGCGCGCTTGGTCAGTGATGTCACCCAAGTTGAGCGAGCACCACAGCTTATGGGCCGTGAAGACAAAGAAGTCGCTGAATTTTCAGAAACCGTGCTTCGCGATAGTGGCGTAAACGTGTTAACCAGCCACGACGCCCTTCGTTTTGAAAATAAAGACGGTGTCAAAACCCTAGTAGTCGCGAAAGACGGCAAAGAAAGCGCTATCGAATACGATGAAGTGATTGTAGCGGTAGGGCGTAAAGCACGCCTTAACGGTTTTGGGTTAGAAGAGTTAGGCATTCAATTTGACCGCACTATTGAAACCGATGAATACCTACAAACCTTAATGCCTAACATTTATGCGGCAGGTGATGTAGTTGGGCCGTATCAGTTTACCCATGTTGCATCGCATCACGCTTGGTATGCTGCGGTAAATGCTTTATTTGGTATCTTTAAAAAATTCAAAGTTGATTACCGTGTTATTCCTTGGACTACCTTCATCGACCCTGAAGTAGCGCGGGTAGGGTTAAGCGAAACCGATGCCGCTGACCAAGGTATAGAGGTGGAGGTAACTCGCTACGAGTTTGAAGAACTTGATAGAGCCATTGCTGAAAGTGCTAGAAAAGGTTTTATAAAAGTACTTACTCCGCCGGGTAAAGATAAAATTTTAGGGGTAACCATTGTGTCTGAACACGCTGGTGATTTGCTCGCGGAATTTGTATTAGCCATGAAGCACGATTTGGGGCTTAACAAATTACTTGGCACTATTCACGCTTACCCAACGTGGGCCGAGGGTGCCAAAAACACTGCTGGTACATGGAAGCGCGCTAACACACCAGAAAAGTTACTAAGCTATGTGGAAAAATTCCACACGTGGCGTCGTGGTTAATAAGCGAGTAAATATTATGTTTTCTATGCATGTTATAAAGCTTAAAAAGTCAGGCTTAGCGGCAGCGTTAGGGGCAACTCTAGCGCCAACTCTAGCGCCAACTCTAGCGCCAAGATTAGCATCAATGGTAATGGGCGCGTTACTACTGGCGACGCCGGTGGTAGCTCATGCTGAAGCTTCTCTACATGAAGCATTTTCAGCAATGCTAACGAAATATGTTGCGCCTATTAACCCTGTTACTACGCGTGATGGAGTAGAAATTAAAGGCACGAGCACAGAAGTTGATTATGCGGGTTTTAAATCGGCGCAAACAGAACTTACTGCTTATCTGAAAAGTTTATCTGCAGTGTCGAAAGATACGTTTAATCAGTGGGATAAAAACACGCAGTTGGCGTTTTTAATTAATGCGTACAATGCGTATACCATCGATTTAATATTAACCCGATACCCTGATTTAACCTCTATTCGTGACATTGGTGGTTTCTTTTCATCACCTTGGAAGCAAGCTTTTGCACCACTGTTAGGTGAAAAGCGTACGCTTGACGATATAGAACACAATCTCATTCGTGAAAAGGGAGTGTACAACGAACCTCGCATTCACTTCGCCGTAAACTGCGCAAGTATTGGTTGTCCTGCATTACGTGAAGAAGCCTATGTGGGCGATAAGTTAGATGAGCAATTAGAGCAGCAGACCGTTCGTTTTTTATCTGACAATAGCCGCAATTATTACGATGGCAATACCCTTCATATTTCGAAAATTTTCAGTTGGTATAAAGAAGACTTTGAAGTGCAATGGGGTGACTCAACAAGCTTAAGAGGGTTCTTAACTCACTACAGCGGGGCATTGTCAGAAAAAGATGGCACTCCACTAAGCGAAACTGATACTAAGAAAATCGCTTCAGAAAGTACAGAAATTGAATTTTTGGATTACAACTGGGCGTTGAATGACCAAGAGTAATTCATTTTTTTTGGTGTTTAGCTATTTTTTAAGCGTCGCGCTGGTGCGTACACGACTATTTTTTATGCTTGGCGTAAGTATTTTTTTTATGCCGGCGCAGGCCCAGCAGAACGAAGTATCAGATCAAAACTCTGTGCGATCGCCTGTGGTGCAGTTTCATGCATGGGGCGGAAGTGCGCAAGTTAACGGGTATATTCAGTGGGTAAGCGAGCAGGTTCACACGCAGTATAATATTACGCTGAATCATGTGAAGTTAGCCGATACTAGCGATGCGGTATCACGCGTATTAGCCGAAAAAGCAGCAGGAAACGATAGCCAAGGTAGCGTTAATTTAATTTGGATTAATGGTGAAAATTTTGCAGCCATGCAGCGCAATGGTTTGTTGCTTGAAGACTGGGTAAACAGCCTTCCCAACTTTGCATTAACGAACCCATCACGAAACCCAGCCATGATCACCGACTTTGGCATTCCTACCCACGGGCAAGAAGCACCGTGGGGTAAAGCGTCTATGGTGTTTTATTACAATAGCCGATTTGTACAACAGCCACCGCTTAATCTTCCCGAACTTTTACGCTTTGCAAAGGACCATGTGGGACGCTTTACCTATCCCTTACCCAACGACTACTTGGGGATCAGCTTTTTAAAATACGCCGCTATTGCACTGAATGAAAAAGACCGTGACCTCCTGTATCAACCCGTTACTAAAACTGCATTAGCCCACATAACCCAAGCTTTGTGGCGCTACCTAGATGAACTACACCCGCTGATGTACAAGCAGGGGGAATACATGGTGCGTCAAGCCTCACAGCTTCAGCGACTGATGGGAACCGGTGAATTACTATTGGCATTTTCGTTTACTGCGGCAGAGATCCCCAGCGCGGTAAACCGCTTTGATTTGCCCGAAAGTATACGCACATACGCCATGGAGGATGGCAGTTTGGCGAATGTGCACTTCATTGGCATTACCTATAACACTGAAAGCGTCACCGCCGCAAAACAGGTGGTGAATTTCTTATTGTCGCCGCAAGCACAAGCGAAAAAGCAGCAATTGGCGGTGTGGGGCGACGATTCAGTGCTCGATTTTTCGATGCTATCTGCTTCTGAAAAGGCGCTATTTAAACCTGCGGCGAAACATACGGCAGCATTGGATACACAAAAAGCAGTGCCGCTATTTGCTGAACCTCATAGCAGCTGGACTGACGCTCTGAGGCAGGCTTGGTTTCTGCGATACGGTGAGCGCTTCTAATGGCGGTATTTCAACACATAACGCAGAGCGTGCGTGTATTGCTCATTGCATTGCTAAGCGTACCTGTATTTGCTGGGCTTGTTGGCGTGGTATTGCCCGCTTTTGGATATTTTCCAGCACTTAATGCGTTCGACTTTAATCTTGGGGTTTTTAAACATCTATTTGCCCTAGAAAGCATTGTTAATATGACATTGCTTTCTTTGTTAACGGGCTTAATCGCTACCGCGTTATCGGTAGCCAGCGCGTTTTTGTTATTGTCGGTGTTCTACCGCTCTTCCTATCTAAATAGGCTTCAAAGTTGGTTAAGCCCATTGCTAGTGTTACCGCATGCTGCTGCGGCTATTGCGCTGCTATTTGTGCTTTCACCCTCTGGCTTGTTAGCCTCTGTGGTTAGTAATGCAGTGTCTGTTTTCTCAAGTGGTGCTGAAAACTTGTCGAACACACAGAACGTGTTGCCGCCTTCGTGGGAATTTCCTTACGATAGATTCGGTATATCCATCATTGTTGCGTTAGCGTTGAAAGAATTGCCTTTCGTATTTTTAATAGCGGTAAGTGTGTTGTCGCAACCCCAGGTGAAGCGAAAGTTTGATGGCTATTTTAATAGTGCTACCGCGCTTGGTTATGCTCCGGTAACTGTGTTTTTTAAAGCGATTTTTCCGGTAGTGTACTCACAAGTTAGATTGCCCTTATTGGCCGTACTTGCCTATGCTACAGCGAATGTGGAAATACCTTTATTGTTAGGGCCTAATAACCCTCCTACATTAGCCGTTGCTGTGGTGCAGTGGTTCAATCATGTGGATTTATCTATGCGTTTTCAGGCATCGGCTGCTGCGTTGCTGCAAGTTGTCGTTACGCTGATTGCTATTGGTATATGGTTAATAGGTGAAAATATAATTGAGCGAGTTCAAGGCCGTTTTTATACCAATGGCTCTCGTTACACAGGGCAAATGTTCGCCTCTTTTGTAGCCTATTCAGTGGTGGCAAGTTATTCACTGCTAGCGCTGTCGATAATAATAAGTACCACTTTGTGGTCGGTTGCTACCTTTTGGACGTTTCCCACATTACTCCCTGAAGGCTTTACCTTATTGCATTGGAAAACCACGCTTAGTGCGCTAGCAGAACCGGTTAAAAACACAGTACTACTGGCGACTTTTGTAAGCGCATTTTCTGTGCTAATTGCGACCTTGGCTTTAGAAGCCGAGGCGTTAAATAGGCAAGATAACAAACGTTCTGAATATTTTAACCGTTGGGTAGGCGGGGTATTAGCGAGTACCTTATTTTTGCCTCTACTAGTACCTGGCGTGGCATTTTTATACGGTTTGGTATGGTTCCAACTCACCTATTTTAATGATGCGGTTTGGCTTCATCTATTTATTAGCCACCTTGTATATGTACTGCCTTATGTGTTTATTTCTCTGGCAGTGGCCTATCGTAAATTTGAGCCGCGATATATTCAGGTAGCCTACGGAATGGGAAAATCACCTTGGCAGGTTTTTGTTCATATAAAGCTGCCGTTACTGTTTGCGCCGTTGCTGGTAGCTTTTGCATTAGGGGTGGCGATTAGTTTTAGTCAATATTTACCCACAGTGTTAAGTACCGGTGGGCGCATTGCCACTGTTACTACAGAAGCAGTGGCAGCGGCGTCTGGCAGTAGCGTTCGATTAACGGCCGTGTACGTGCTGGTACAAATATTTATGCCGCTAGTTGGTTTCGTGTTGGCGTGGTGGCTACCCACAATTTGCTTTAACCCTATGGGGCGCTACACGCTTCTACGACCGAGGAAGTCGAAATTATGACCTTGAAATTAGATAAGGTGAGTTTGTTTCGACATACCGACATCTTGCTTAATGTAAACGCGGTGGTTAATGCAGGCGAAGTACTTTCTATTATGGGGCCAAGTGGTTCAGGGAAATCTACTTTATTGAACGCCGTTGCGGGTTCGTTAACTGCGCCTTTTTCTGTGACCGGCAGTATTAATATCAACGATATTTGCATTAATGATACGCCGGCGCACAAACGTGGCGTAGGGGTGTTATATCAAGATCCTTTACTATTTGAACACATGACGGTGGGGCAAAATATTGCGTTTGCGCTCTCGCCCAAAAGCGCCTTGTTAGATAAGGGGGCTTCTGAACCTAAGCTTTCAAAAAAACAACGAGAAAAGCAAGTAAGCGACATGCTAGCGCAAGTAGGGCTTAGCGAGCTACAACATCGCCCTGTACAAACGTTATCTGGGGGGCAGCAGGCGCGTATAGCTTTGTTACGTACCTTGGCAGCAGCTCCTCGTGTTGTACTGCTCGATGAGCCTTTCAGCAAACTAGATGCTGCTACAAAAGGTCAAATGCGCAAGTGGGTATTTGAGCAGTTGAAAGCCCGTGGATTACCTACCTTGTTAGTTACCCACGACGTTGAAGATGCTAACGCCGCCCAGGGACAACTAATAGAGATTGAAACATGCTAGATGCGAAAGTTACGCCTTTTATTAAACCCCTTTTAAGGCCCATGATTGTGGCGCTGAGTAAAGCGTGCGTTACGCCAAATCAGGTCACCGTGGTTGGCTTTGTGATTGGTTTGCTCTCGGTGCCTGCCATCGTGAATGGCTGGTGGGTAATGGCGTTTATTTGTATTGTAGCCAACCGGGTGCTTGATGGTATTGACGGCGAACTTGCCCGCTTCCAGCAAAGTAGCAGTAGTGCAGGTGGCTTTTTAGATATCTGTTTAGACTTTTTGTTTTACGCTGCGGTTCCGTTAGCGTTTGGTATAGCAAACCCTAGTGAATGGGGCGTACCTGCGCTAGTGCTAATGGCTGCGTTTGTAGGAACGGGCAGTAGCTTTTTAGCATTTGCCGTAGCCGCAGAAAAATTTAATATAGAAAAGCCCCAATTTAAGAACAAGAGTTTTTATTACATGCAGGGGCTAACCGAAGGTACTGAAACGATACTTTTATTCTTGGCGTTTTGTATTTGGCCTAGTTATTTCCCGGTACTTGCTTACGTATTTGCTGCGGCGTGTGCAATAACCATAGTGACTCGGATTTACAGTGGTTTTATAACCCTTAAATCAGTAGAAGGTATCGATGATTATTGTAATAGAGAAGAGGAGTAATCGTGGATAACGCTGGGTTCATTCGAATAAGTATGTTCTTGGGCATATTCGCGTTAATGGCTTTATTAGAAGCATGGTTACCGGCTAGACAATCTTCGCTAGGCAGATTAAGTCGGTGGAAGGGCAACCTTAGTATGGTGGTGTTAGGCGCGCTTTGTTCTAGAGTGGTGCTACCTGCCAGTTTAGTCGGTGTGTCGATGTGGGCACAAAATGAAGGTATTGGTGTGTTTAACATAGTAATCATAAACAATTGGTTAGCGATTGGATTATGTGTGTTGCTGTTAGACATGGTAATTTATTGGCAGCATAGGTTATTTCACAAAATTCCACTGCTTTGGCGTATTCACAAAATGCACCACGCCGATAGTCACGTTGATACCACCACAGGGCTTCGCTTTCATCCAATAGAAATTGTGATGAGTCTTTTCATTAAAGCGTTAGTAGTAGTCGCTTTTGGTGTTCCTGCTATTGCGATAGTTATTTTTGAAGTTGGGTTAAACGGTTTTGCCTTGTTTAATCATGCTAATATTCGCCTCCCTCAAAAGTGGGATGACAGACTGGGTCTGTTTATCATTACTCAGCGCCTTCATCGTATTCACCATAGTCAATTAAAAGATGAGTCTAATACTAACTTTGGCTTTAGCGTATCGTGGTGGGATAAAATATTTGGTAGTTTTAAAAGCCGCGCCACAAGACGGGATGAAGACATCGCTATAGGGCAAAAAGATTATCCTGCATCGAATAAAAATGCAGGCATAGTCGCGCTATTAAAAATGCCGTTTAATAATAGCCACACGCTGTAGCGTAAGTATTTAAAATGACCATGTAGCATCGCCTGCTTAAATCAATTTTACTTAGATTAATCCGGATACTTTCAAAACTAAATAAAGGGTTCCTAGCTGAAGTATCATGCCCAAGCTGATAAATGCGCCATCCCTATTGGTCATTCCTATAGCGGTTAGTGTTAGTCCTAGGGCTGGGAGTGCGACAGCGAACGGTATTACCTCTAACGGAATCATGCACAACGAGGCCAAAGCGCAGTAACCTGCTACTATATTTTTACCCGGCGTGTTGGATAAAGCGGTTATGCGGGGCTTTAGTAACTTTTCGGTTTTCTTTACGTAAGGTTTGGCGCGCTCTACCGCGTTTTCTAGTTTTTTTTGGTCAATTTCCTGCTTTGTGATTTTATTAGGTAGCCAAGGCGCATTTCTGCCAATAGCGACTTGAATGCAAATTAAAAATAGCGTGATACCGCAAATAGAGGGAACCCCTGGGATTGCGCCGGTAGGAAGCAATGCAATAAGAGAGGGGATGAGTAATAGCGGCCCAAATCCTCTATCTTCGAAGCGAGCAATAATCTCGCCAGCACTTTGCTTTTCGTTATCACTCTCGTCAACGAGCTTATCCAAAAGCCCACTAATTGACGCATCCATAAATTACCTCGTGTCCTAAGGAAAGATACTGTGGTGAAAAACAGTTGTTGTTTTTTATTACGTGCGTTTTGAATTATGGTTTACACCGTATTCCAAAATTGAAAAAAGCTGAAATAGTTAATGTAATGCGATACGAGAGCGATAAAAGGCACTTTTTTATAATATGTACTACAGTAATAGTTGATAAATTTACTTCCCATAAGGATTTTATGTGAAGCCAATTGAAGGCATAGAGTTACTCCGTCAGTTGCCTACGTGTTTGCTATTTAAACCCATTGGGGCATCGAAATTTGACGTGAGTATTGCGTTGGCTCGTCAGTTCGGCCAGGCTCGTGTATCTGAAGATTTTGCAAACGGTTTACGCTTCTTCGATCCTATTACAAAAGACGAGCTTTTAGGCAGTTATCATCCTTTTGCAATTGCGGAGGAAACCATACATCTTTGCCAGTGTGTAAGGATCCAATCTCGGGAACGGGGAATTCAGTTTTTCCTTGAAAGCTCAATAATCACTTTTGATAACGTTAGCTTGGTAGTTATCAACGCAAGGGCGGTGCAGAATAGTTTATTTATCGCGCCGGAAGAGGCTTCTCCCGTAGGGAAACACATTACCTTTAATGGCTTACTCTCTACTTTCTCATCTCAACTCATCAACGCTACAAGCGATAAAACTGACAATCTCATTGAAGGGATCTTAGGTGCATTCGGTGAGTTTTGTGACTTAGATCGCTGCTATTTGTTCGAATTTTTTAACAATGAAAAATTTGCCTGTAACAGTCACGAATGGGTTGCAGCTGGGGTTACACCTTATAAAGACGACCTTCAAGCATTGCCAATGAATACCATGCCTTATTTTGAAAGGAAACTTAAACAAGATGGACTTTTTAAGGTAAACAACGTGGCTAATTTACCCCAAGAAGCAAAAGGGGAAAAAGAAGAATTTGAGCGGGAAAATATTTGCTCTATTTTGTGTGCTTCTATTGTATTGGATAATGGTATTTTTGGTTTTATCGGCTGCGATATTACGGGCAGCCCGTACACGTGGAAGAATCATGACGTTAAGTACTTACAGCGTATAGCACAAATGTTGGCTAACACGCTGCAAAATGCTCATAACGAACGGGCACTTTATAAAGCGCAGCAAGAACTCATTGAAGCGAATGCAAAATTAGCTAAGTTAGCCAATATTGATGGCCTGACCGGCATTGCGAATAGAAGGTTGTTTGACGATACATTACAACGGGATATTGAAAGAAGCGTTCTTAGTAAAACCCCACTTAGCTTACTGTTTATAGATGTAGATCATTTCAAAAATTATAATGATTGCTATGGGCACGTGGCGGGCGATGATGCACTCATTAGCGTGGCAGAAATAATTAAGAAAACCTGTATAGGGAATGATGACGCGGTGGCCCGTTATGGTGGAGAGGAGTTTGCTGTCATTATGCCTTCCACAAACTTAAGCGCTGCATTAAAAGTGGCGGAACGCATTCGTAGGAATATAGAGCAAGCGGCAATACCATTTAAATTATCAGCCTATAATAATCGTCTAACAGCAAGCTTGGGCGTTGCTACTATGGCATTTGACCATCCGGTTTGCCCTAATGAATTTATAAAGCAAGCCGATGCTGCACTTTACCTTGCTAAATCGTTAGGGCGTAACCGTGTTGATGTATGGGAAGCGCAGGAGGTTGTACTGCGTTAAAACGTCAGTACAAGCTTGCCAATATGCGCTTTCTGTTCGAAGTCTATCTGGGCCTGTTTAATTTCGTCGATAGGATACGTTTTTGACACAAGCGCCGAGATATCCCCTTTTTCTATACGCTTAACTAGGTTGGCAAATACACCTTCTGATAGCACAGTGCATCCCAGTAGTTGTAAATCTTTTAAGTATAGCGTTCGAACATCGAGTGGTACGGTGTGCCCAGCAATTGCACCCGAAACAGCATAACGGCCAAATGGTTTCATCATATCTAGTAGCTCTGGCCATCGCGGACCTGCAACTAAGTCTATGACTACATCGAATGGCTTATCTTTAGCGTACGCTAACCAGTTGCAATCTCGAGTTAGTGTGTCATCTGCGCCAAGCGTTCTTAACGCTTCTTGCTTAGACTCGCTGGTGATGGCAACGACCGTTGCACCTCGTGCTTTAGCCAATTGTACCGCAGCAGAGCCTACGCCGCCTGATGCGCCGGTGATGAGTACACGATCTCCTTCCACAACATTAGCGCGGTGAAGCATATTTTCAGCAGTAGAATAGGAGCAGGGAAAAGACGCAAGTTCGGTATCGGACATGCTAGTGTTCACTGCAAGAGCGTGTTTTTCGGCTACTTTTGTGTATTCGGCAAAACCTCCATCACATTCAGAGCCAAAATACCAAGGCGCACTTAATTCAACGCCATCGACTTCAGTTAAGCAGGGCTCAATAATAACTCGCTCACCTATGCGAGCGGTGTCTACATCACTGCCCACTGCAACAATATATCCGCATACGCCTGCACCTTGAATTCGAGGCAGTGCGAAAGGCGCGCCGTTCCAAGATTCAACATCATCATCAACGTCGCCCTTTGTATACCAGCCGTTTCGGGTATTAATATCGGTGTTATTTACCCCAGCCGCGGCTACCTTAATAACAACATCAGTTGCGCCAGGAACCGGTACAGGATATCGCTACGAATACTTAACGCATCAAGGTCGCCATGGTGGGTAAGTACTACCCCTTTCATTTGAGTGGGAAGTTGTGACATAAAAAATCTCCTTTACGTTAAATCGTGTTCGAGAAGTAGTTTGTTGAGCATTTCTTGGGTTGTAGCTAAAGCTTCTTCGCCCATGGTGGGCCAAGCTGCCGACATACCCTCATGTAATATGAAAAGTGAATGAGCCATTGAGCTGTTATTGGTTAGTGCTAAAAGCCACTGGCGAACATCGGCCTTGTGAGTATTTACAGCAGTTGTTACTCGATCATAATCTGGATAGCTAGAGAGGGCTTGCAACGACATGCATCCGTTAGGCGCGTATTGTTTAAGCCATAAGGCTAGGCGAGCAAACACATGTTTGACCGCATTCGTGAGATTGTCTGGGCAGTCTGTGGCTAGGAAGGATAAATAACGCTGATGCCTATGGGTGAGAGCGCCAATAATCATATCCTCTTTAGATGGAAAATATTTGTATAGGGTTTTTAGCGTCGTGCCGGTTTGCGTTTTTAACATGGCGACATTGGGCTGGGTAAAACCATTAGTACTAAACGCAGTTTCTAATCGGGCTGCAATGTCATTCTTTCGTTCGTCGGGTGTCATCATCGCTTCCAATAGCAAGTTTTTTCAGATATAGACTTTTTCGGTACAGGTTTCTCTCGGTATAGCTATTTTTGTCGGTATAGCCATTTTTGTGGGTATAGCCATTAAGGGTAGAATGACTGCTCTACCTTTGTATTGTCATGGTAGAGTAATCATTCTACTTTTGCAAACATGGGTTAGTGTGAGAACTAGCGAATAGGATGCTTTCTGTTCGGTTAGTATCTATGTGAATAGAGCAGAATTGTCTGGTCACAGTACGCTATTAGATGATTTTAAAGGAGTTTGAATGAGCTTCGTGAATAAAAAATGTCAACTTGTGACTGTTTATGGTAACTTTGCTTAAAGTGACTGTTTTTAATCACTTTTGTAAAAGGGTTTATTTACGGTAACATTCTTAGTAACCCAGCGAAGGAGATTATAATATTGCATCTGTATAAAAATACAGGCAGTCTATTTATTCATTAGGGTGAATCCCAACTTAAGAGCTACTCTCATTAAAAGAGGAAGCGATGGAAAACACAAAAAAATATGCAGCGGTTATCACCGGTGATATTGCGAATTCGCAGCATTTGAGCGACGCCGATTTAACTCATGTGCTAAAAGTCCTAACCCGTGAACTTAAAGCGCAAACGTCGTGTCATGGTGGGCAATACGACCTATTTCGTGGTGATGCCTTTCAGGCTGTCATTTGTACACCTAAACTGGCGATGCAAGCTGCCATATGCGTGAGGTTAGCGTTAAAGGCGTGTACCCCATCTACGGATGTACGTATTAGCGTAGCGCTTGGCGAAGTGAGCGTTACCGAAGGCCAAGTGAAAACGGGAACCGGAAGTGCATTTGTGCGTTCGGGCAGGGCGCTAGATAATCTCAAGTCTCAGTATTTAGTGTTTATCAGTGATGATGAAGACTTCAACAAACACGCATCCTTAATGACTGCATTTGTCGATAGTCATATTACTTCGCTAACTCAGACTCAGTCAGAAACCCTACTAGCTTATATTAGTGCAAAAGATAAAGGACATGAGCAAATAGCAAGCGCACTAGGGAAAACTCGCAGCAATATTACGCGTATTTTAAATGCCAGTCAGTACCACTTAGTGGGTGATTATTTACGTTATATGGCAACGGAAGTTAAAACGGAGCGGTAAGCATGGAGCAACTTAGCATAGTGATAGGGCTGTTAGTTGCCCATTTGCTTGGAGATTTTTATTTTCAGCCAAGCAGGTGGGTAGAGAGCCGAAATAGCAAACACCTGAAATCGCCAGCATTGTATCTCCACTCTTTATTACATGGTGTGTTGGCATTAACGGCATTGGTAACTCTATCCGTACTAACCGCAGTTGCATCAAAAGAAGCTGGCTTAGATAGCATTGACGTTGGGCCGCTACTTTTGGTTGCAGGTGGGGTGTTGATAAGCCATTTTATTATCGATGCAGTAAAGTCTTACGCGGGGCCTAGTACCTTGGCTTTCGCAATTGATCAGGCCGCGCATATTGGGGCTATTGTAATTTTGTGGGCACTGCTGACCAACCAGCTTGGGCAGCTATTTAAGCAAGTTCTAATGATTAACCATCATCATTTGGCAGTGCTATTGGCTTATATGATTATTTTGAAGCCCACCTCCATATTTATTAAGCAGCTTCTTTCGCCTTGGACTAAAGAGCTTGATGAAGATGCTAAACCACACAACTCGTCCACGTTAGTTCAGCTTCCTATCCAAAATACTCTGGCCATGGCTGGGCAACGAATTGGTTATTTAGAGCGCCTTCTTATTCTTACCTTTGTGTTAATAAATCAATTTGCCGCTATAGGTTTCTTACTTGCTGCTAAATCTATCTTTAGATTTGGCGATCTAACCAAAAGCGAAGACAAAAAACTAACGGAATATGTATTGTTGGGCACATTAACTAGCGTAGTAATTACTATTGCAGTGGGGCTTACTACACGTATGTATATGGGCAAGCTTTAATCTCCGCAAGCCTAAAGAATAAATTTCCTCTCAGCGTGTTAAGCAAGCGTTCGGATTTACTTTTTTGTTTAATCAACCTCTAGTAATCAACAGATTTTTAGTATTGCTTACTAGAGGCATTCATTAAATAACAGAAAGCTAATTTATAAATATCAATAGGTTATTGTAAATATATAATGCTAGCGCACTTGGTAATCGCTATCAGTACGAATATAAATAGTTGCTTCGCCTTTACCTTCATTAACAATTTGATGTTCAAATGCGCCTGTCGACTCTACATAGCTTCCTGCGCTTAAGGTGATAGGTGAACTAACATCTTCAGATTGATATTTAACTTCGCCTGCTATTACCACAGCACGGAACTCACTAGCATCAGTACTTATAGAGCCGTTAAAACCGACGGGTAGCTTCACCATTGAGCCGTTCATATCGGCGGCGCTGCCCCACACGTAGATAGATGACACACCTGGTGCACTTACATCGTGCAATTCGCTATCGTTAAGCCACACAATATTGTCTTTATGCAGGTTTAGCGGGCGTTCACCATTATCAAAATGCTCACTAGATGGTTGTACTAAATAAGGCCCAGAATCAATTTCTAAATAGATTAAATTGGCGCTACCGTTTGCTGCTGTGGTGTGATCTTCGCCAGCAGGTTGGGTCCAAAAAGAACCAGCAGGCATCCACATTTTACCTGCAGTAGGATCGTCATTGTGCATAGCACCTTCAATCACGATGCCGCGATACGTAATATTATGAATATGCGGTGGAGATTCAAAACCTTTGTTAAAGCGTACCAGCATACCAGTTGCGGTATTTTTAGTGCGGTCTCCCCAAAGGTCTGCTGCGCCTGGGCTCTTATCACCACGAAGAGGGTTAAGGTAACCCCATTCAATATCATCTGCTGCTACGACCCTAGATGCTGTTTCTGCGGCAAACGCTGTTGTACTTGTAAATGATGTTGAAAGTGCCACTGCGCTTGATAATGCAAGTGCGAGTGTTGTTGCTTTAATTGTGAATTTCATTTTTAAACCCTTTAACTTGATTGCTTGGGTGTATTTTATGTGCAGAAAGGCGGTGGATAAATGGGCAAATCGCCAATACACTTTCGCTAAAACGTGGATAATAGTTGCCGTGCTTGAAGATATTGATTCGATTTTAGCTATAATAAAATGAACCTGGCTAAAGTTTATGCCATTGTAGTTACACCACCATAGCGTTAATAAAACTAAATTCTACTAACAAAAAAAGAAGATGTTATGAAGATAGAAGACTTGCAAGTATTGCTCAAGGTGGCAGAACTGCATTCAATAACTGCTGCAGCGAACCAGCTAGACATAAGTTCCTCTGCCGCAAGCGTAGCTTTAAAGCGGTTAGAGCAAGACGTTGGCACTCAACTGTTTGTGCGAACTACCCGCAAAATACGGTTATCGCCCGAAGGTGAGCGTTTTCTACCCTTATGTCAGCAAGCACTAGACTTGCTTCAACAAGGTGTTATGCGTATCAGTGAAGAGCAGCAAGACATTAACGGCGAAGTGAAAATGGCCATGTCTTCGGAGATGGGACGTAACCTAATGCGGGTTTTGCTAAACGATATTATGGCGGAACACGAAGACGTATCTGTTAGGTTGCAGGTAAGTGACAGTCGTGTGGATTTCTACCGCGACGGGGTAGACGTTGCGCTAAGAGCCATGACCAAAAGCGCGGTTCAAGAGCTCAATATGTATGGGTTCAAAATTTGTAATATTCCACACTTTATTTGTGCTTCGCCACGCTATATTGAAAAGTATGGAGAACCTACTAGCCCCGAAGAATTAGCAAATCACAATGCATTGCTTTACAAATTGTACGAGCTAACCCACGACGGTTGGGATCTATACAAAGGTGGAGAGGAAGGTAAAGAGAAAGGTAAAGAGAAATTCAAAGTTAAAGTAAAAAGTAACCGCGCAGTGAACGATGGCGACATTGTGCGCCGGTGGTGTGTTGATGGGGTGGGTATCGCAAAGAAGTCAGTTATTGATATTGCAGAGGATTTACTGGCGGGGCGCCTTCAGCGGGTTATGCCTGCTTATCACGTACCGCTTACTGAAATGTGGCTAGTGCTACCTAGCCGTCAACTTATCACGCCTGCAATTCGTTTAATCCGTGATGAACTCAAGATGAAAATAAATACGCTTAGAAAGGCGTTGATTTCCAAAGGTATACTTGATGAATCTGAATGGCCAAATGCCGACTAGCCTCGCTTGTATTCGCCAAACACTGATTAGTTACAAGTAGAGGGAGTAGTAAAATAAGGATTTTGTGTAAATTTAGTTGAACTTAATAGTGTGTTTAAATACCATGCGCGCCTGATAATAAAAGTGATTATCATTTGCAATTAATAAAGCGGACACACAATGCACTTAGACTTCACACACACGACCAAAGTTAGCGCAGCTACTGCGATTTTCTCCCTTTTTTATACCACTGCAATCTCGGCCCAAGCTGTTCAATCTCAGGATGTTACGTCCTTAGAGCAAAGTGGTGAAGAAACACAACAAGAACAAGCTGTAACGGACGAAAACCTAGATATCATTACCGTTTACGGTCGTCACAACAGATTGATATTAGAATCTGGTACGGCTACTAAGTCGAACATGAGTTTGATGGAAACGCCTGCCGCTGTAGTATTGGTTGATGGAACATTATTAAAAGAACAAGGCGTCGACACGCTACAAGAAAGTATTCGTAACATTAGTGGTTTAACCCAAGATGGCAATAACTACGGGGTAGGCGATAACCTTGCTATTCGTGGCTTAGGTGTAAATTACACCTACGATGGTATTTATGCTGGTGCAGATTTAGGTAATAGCTACAACCCAACACGTTCAATGACTAATGTAGAAAGCATTGAAGTGTTAAAAGGCCCTGCAACGGGTCTTTACGGTATGGGTGAAGCAGGCGGGATTATCAACCTTATCGAGAAAAAGCCACAGTTTGAAGAGCGATACGAGATAGAAGCATCGGTAGGTAGCTGGGACAGTTACTCACTTATGTTTGATGCAACAAACGCCATAAATGATTCATTGGCTTATCGCGTAGTGGCTAATCATGAACAATCAGACGGCTATCGTGGACTTAGTGATGAACGAAGCGAGCTTTATACTTCATTGCGATATGACTATTCGCCTGACAATAAGTTTTTAATTTCCGCTGCATATATCGACGATGCTATCCAAATTGACTCTATCGGTCATCCGGTACGCTTAATCGACTTAACCTTATTAGATGCTGAGGCTGGTAGTGTTACCGCGTCAGATTTAGTTAATGGCGACGTAGATAGCGGTGGATTGCAACTAACCGATGAGCAAATTGCAGAGCTTGCAGCTTCGCTAACCTCTACAGATGGTGTTCAACCCTATGATTTAGGTGATACTAGCCTTATTTCACCATTGTCAGAGCCAAATGAAGGCAAAGAGTTTCGTATCAAAATACGCCAAGATGTGAACTTAGCGGATAACTGGACACTGACTCAGCAATTACAATACCGTACATACGAGACTGACTATATTCGCCAAACCAGTGCATACAACTATGTGTATACAGAACGTACAGATGTAATCAACTTGGAGCCACGTGCGCCGTTAGTTATTGACGATGTGTTGTACCCGTTTGCCGCTCGTAGACAGGAATACCGAAACATTGTGGCTGACGAAAAAGTATGGCAATACTTTATTGATGTTACGAATACGTGGTCGGCTGGCGGCGTTGAAGGTGAGCATCTGTTTAGCGCGAACTACGAAGATCACGAAATGTCCTACGCGCAGTGGTCTATTTGGGATGCTGACGATACTCGAAGTGATGCAGTGCCTTACATTTTAGATATTCGTAATCCAAACTGGCCAACGGGTACGTTCGATGATTACAACCCATCGCTGCGCAGCAAGTATGAAAAAGACGTATCTAGCTGGGGCGTAAGTTTTCAAGAAGTGTTGTACTTCAATGAATACCTTACAGGTCGTTTCGGCGGTGCTTATGGTGCGGTTAAACAAACCTATTTGAACCAATATAGCGATGGTAACCCAGAGTACGATGCCGACGATGATGGTTTCACTTACAACTTGGGCTTAACCTACAAAGTAACACCGAATATCTCTACCTTTATAAACCATTCAAAAGGTAGAACCGCTTACAGTGTTTTAGGTTCACTGAGCGAAGAAGATAACCGCCCTGACTCAGAGTCAATCTCGTGGGATTTAGGGTTACGCTTTACCGCGTTATCTGAACAGTTACTTGGTTCAATCGTAGTGTTCGATACCGCAAGAACGAACCTGCAATACACCAATCCATTGTATGAAGACAATATTGACGACCCTGCTTACAACATTGATGTGCCAGAGTTCTACTACGATGAGCAAGAACGTACTACCGGTGTTGAAATTGATATTAACTTCGACATTAATGAGCAATGGGCGCTTAACACTAATGCTACGTACCAAGAGCCGGTAACAGAACCGGGTAATTTTGCTAGTAGTACTGATGAAGAACAAACCAAAGGTATTGCCGAAAAAACGGCAAGTACGTGGTTGACCTACAGCCATTCATTCAGCGCATTACCTGCACCCGTTAAATTCAGTGTGGGTGTGTCTTATGAAGATGAGCGTACTATTTCAGCATCTGCGTTTGGTATTTACTATGCCTTCGTAGATTCATACACAGTATGGGATGCTGCAATTAGCTATGTGTCTGACGACTGGGATGTTCAGCTAAATATCAAAAACCTTGATAATACCGATTACTATAGTAGCGCTATGTACCTTGGTGGTCTTCCTGGTGAAGAACGAAATGCCAAGTTAACGGTTGCGTACCGCTTTTAATCCTAGGCATTTATAGTAAGACAGGTATTAAACCGCTTGAATAAAAACGTAGCTATTATACTGCGTAGCATAGTCGCCATCATTGGCGGCTATGCGTTATCCGCACTGTTATCCATTTACTTAACCTATTCTTTCGTGCATTTATTGCATATCAACAAAGGCGTAGCTGTGCTCACTGCTAGCATGATGAGTTATGTCGCTTTTTTTATTCTATTTATTTCTAGTTTCGCGGTATCGAACATTGTGAGATGGCTGATTAGCTGTACTCTGATTATCGCGTTAGCCGTGCTATTTTTGCCCTTGGTAGAGGTATTGTGAAAACAACATTCAGAAAAACAATGATTTGGCTTCATACCTACTTAGGCATTATTTCTGGCTGGTTGTTGTTCGTTATTTTCGTAACGGGTACGCTAAGTTACTTTACCCCAGAAATTACGTATTGGATGATGCCAGAGCGGCAGGTTATTGTAGGCGATGGGTTTGACCGAAATATTGTGGTAGACGAGGCGAGCTATACGCAAACCAATACGCAGACCAAGACAAAGGTGGCGCAAGAGAGTCAGCGATTCCAGATAGAACAATCGTTAAACTACTTACAACATCATGCCAAAACGCTAGTTCATGGCGAATTTACCTACCTACCGCCCGAGAGCAACATTGGTATGTTCAGTGGCGTGAGGGAAAAACACGTCATACGGTGAGTTTTAACAAAGACGCTACGCTTCTTGGGTCAACAACCGACACCAAAGGGGGATTGTTCTTCAGGAATTTCCACTATACCTTGCAGCTTAGAGGTTACGGCGGCCGCTATATCGCCGGAATAGCCGCTATGGCTATGCTGCTTACTCTTTTCAGTGGAATTTATACTCATAGGCGTTTCTTCAAAGACTTTTTTACCTTACGCAAAGGCAAGATATCAAAATGGACTTCCGATCTTCATGCATTAGTCGGCATTGTAACGCTACCTTTTTGCTTAATGATTTGTATAAGTGCCATTATGATTTACGCCATTATGTACACGCCTTTTTCGGCAAATATGCATTTTGAACAAGGCGAGCGGGGCGTAAATAAAGCAATCATCCCATCGCTTCCACCACTTACTAATAGTACAAGTACGGCAGCAAACTCGGTAAAAAGCTCGGCAGCAGGCGCCTCTGAATATATGCTAAGCAAATCGATAGCGTACTCAGCCATACTGACTAGCTTAAAAGCACAATGGCAAGAGCCACACGCGATTAAGCGAATCACGGTAGAAGCGCCGGGTAACGAAAATAGCCGCTTTATTATTGAACGCACTAAAAGCCTAACGGTTTCGAACCGCGCCGACCGACTTGTTTATTCAAGTTATACTGCAACGCCTCTTGAAGGCTATGAAGATGAAAGTGCACCCGCCACTTTCAGGCGAATAATGTATGGGTTACACCAAGCGAACTTTGCTACCACTGGCTTAAGATGGTTACTCTTTGGCTTAGGTGTATTGAGCTGCGTGCTTATAGCGTCGGGGTTAATTATTTGGGTTAATCAGCGGCGTACAAACCTTAGTAAAGGACAAAAGCGTATTCCCTTATCGTTACACATTATGGAAAAGGGCAACATCGCTTCCATTATGGGAATGGCCATTGCAACGCCCGTTTTTTTGCTTGCTAACCGGCTTATCCCTGCCGACACCTTAAACCGAGCTAACATGGAAATTAGTGCGTTTTTTGTTGCTTGGCTATACTGCTTGGTACACGCCATTTTTAGGCCTGCAAAAAACGCGTGGTTTGAACAGACATTGGTTGCTGCCGTAAGCTTTATAAGTCTAGCAGTGGTTGGAATATGTATGCCTTTTGAAAGAATAAAAGGTGCCGTTGGTACCGCAGACATTACTTACTTAAGTTTCTTTCTAGGGTTTGTATTATGCGGCGCTGTTTTTTCAGCACTAGCGTATTGGCTAAGAGTTCGTTTGTCCGCCTCCTCTTTAAGTGGCGCAACGTGTAATCAAGATAACCTAGAAACAAAAAAAGAGTAGTTAGACATGTTAACGGTAACTATTTTAGTGGTACTTGGTATTGGTTTACTTGCATTAGCGAGCAACAAACATTTCAAACTAGTAGGGTGGTTGTATGAAAATAAAAAACGCCATACGCGTAAGGTTGATGGCAAAAAATTTATTCAAAATGGCCTGCGTATAAGTGGTTGGCTATTGGTGGTAGGGTCTTTAATAGTCGCGGTTAATGCTACGCCTTCGCTGGCGATATCACTTGTTTGGTGGTTTAGCCTAATAAGTGGTGCTATTTTTTTAGTGGCGTTATCAATTAACAAATAATAGCCAATACTATTACTTTTTTTAATTTACTCCGAAAAATTGTTGTCACACTTTTGCTGCAGCGCGTGACTATAGATTAAAGAGGAGTGAAACCATGAAATTTTTAAACTTAATTACGCTATTTTCTGCCGCCATATTGTTAATTAATTCAGCGACCCTACACGCAGAAGATACCTCTGCGTTAGCCACTGTACCTGTCACCGTTTACGAACAAATTGATAGCGCCAAGACGCAAGTCCCCAGCACTCAACCCCCTAGTACTCAAACCATAAGCAGGAATAATGACAGCAGTTCCAACAAGCCTATCAAACATGATGAACTAAACGTGTTATTTATACCTGGCTTAATGTCTAACGCTTCAGTTTGGTCAGAGTTATCCCACGAGCTTGGTAGTTACTATAAGGGGCAATATCGAAGCCACTTTGCCCAAGTGGCGGGTTTTGCGGACAACAAAGTTTATCCAAATAATCGGTTATCAAAAATTACCGCTGCGCTGGTATCGTATATTGAAAATAATAACTTAAATAATGTGATAGTCGTTGGTGGACATAGCATGGGAGGTCATATTGCTTACCAGCTTGCACTTGCGCTACCAGAAAGAGTAAGTAAAGTGGTCTCAGTGGATGGCCTGCCTTTTATTACCCCTATTTTTACTCGTAGTAATAAGGTCACAGCAGCACAGGCAGAACCTTATGCAATGAGCGTTAAATCACAGTACGCTAATATGAATCAAGAGCAGTTAAGCGCGTATACACGTCAAGGTATCCACGTTCAAACGACCAGCGAATTGAACCAAGCTAAAGTGCTGTCTATGGCATCAAGTTCGCACCCAGAGACAGTGGGGCAAATAATGGCAGACTTGATGACATCCGACTTACGGTCGGCTATAACCTCCAGTAATACTCCTATACTATTTCTCGGAGCCAGTGGCGGGTTTAGTGATAATGACAGTAAAGAGATGGTTAAACAGTTATACACAGAACAATTTGCCAATGCTAAGCAAGCAAAAGTGGTGATGAACACACAATCTCGTCATTTTATTATGTACGATGATTTGCCATGGTTACTGCAACAGACAACACAGTTTATAGGAAAGGAGTAAGCGCATGGATGTGTATTCTTCAGATGTCATTGCCGCGCAAAGTGGAGATATTAAAGCTTTTGAGCGCTTAATTAATGCAAGCAAAAATACGGTAAGTGCAATTGCGCTTGGTATTGTAAAAGACATGGATGCTAGCGAAGACGTAGCGCAAAAAGTATTTATTAACTGTTGGCAAAATCTATCTACTTTGACCAACCCCAAAAGCTTTATGCCTTGGGTACGCCAAATGGCGCGTTATATGGCCATTAATTATCTACGAGACAATAAAGTTTCGAAATCGATAAAAGGTGATGAGGGCGAAAATATACTGGCAAGTTTCTGTAAAAGTGACGATGCGCTGGAAACTAAGATATCAGACGAGCAAACAAAGAAAATAATCGCAGCCCTTATAGATGAACTGCCATCGGATAGTAGAGAAGTGGTGTTGTTATATTATCGAGAGCAATGTTCTACAAAACATGTCGCGCAATTACTTGATATTTCTGATGCTGCAGTAAGAAAAAAGCTTTCGCGAGCACGAGCCATGCTTAAAACCCTAACGCTGGACAAATTCAGTCGCATTATTATTGCCACAACGCCTACGGTCACATTTACTTCAATGACGCTAACCTTATTAGCTAACCCTAAATCTGCAACTGCGGCGGTAGCCGTAGGGGCTACGGGAAGTGCTTCTAAAGGCGGTGTATTTAACAGTCTTTGGAGTAAAGTGTTGTGGGTATTTAGTGGCGCTATGTTAGGTGCGCTTGTTGCCATGGTAGCGGTAATTGCATCACATAAGTTAGCCGAACGTCACATGAAACATGAGCCTGATAAGAAAAAACTTAAGCGGGTGCGTAATTACACCTTAGTGTGGATTTTTGTTTGGGGTATGCTATTTGCGGCCTCTTATGAATTGTCTACTGGATTTATAATTCCATTGTTAACCTACTGCGGGTTTGGTGCAGGTATCGCAATTTTAACAAAGCGGGCTCATCAGATTATTTACTCGACTTCGCAGAAACTAAATACGCCATCTTCCGATATAAAGTATGAACAGCACGGACAGCTCAAAGGGGAAAACATTCAATATGAGCAATCAATGAATGTTTCTAACATGCTAGGTCTTTACGGTGGTCTTATTCTTGGTTTTATAGGGTTAATCGCAGGGCTGATTAATAGTGGGCGATTGGTAATAGGTTAATCTGCTTCACGTACTTCCAGCGCTTCAATATTGATAATAGTAGAGCGGTTTAGGGTTATCTTAAATCGCTGTACTTGCTGGTGCTTTTGCTTGTCAGTATGCATGAGCACTACATTTATTTGATAGCGTCGCTCTACAGCCTGCTTAGTAATTTTATTGTTTTCTAGCGAATACAGCCTACCTTCGCCTTTTTTGAGAAAGCGAACAAAAGGGGTGAGGTTAAAATAAATACGCTGTTGTATATCATCGTAACCTGGCAAGAAGCTTTTCGCATTTACGCGAGTGTCACTACGAAAATGTAACAGCTGAGCGGCTTGTTTGTTTTGCTGCCTACGGGTTTGATACAGTCTATCAACCTGCTTAGGTAAATCTCTATTACGAATGTATTCAAGCCAAATAGTTTGGGTGGCTATTCTGCTTTTATTTACGCTGTGGCTATAAATAATTTTCCACTTCGGTAAACCTTTTTGAATACGCCTCCAAATTACCCGCGTAATGTCTTCTTTAAAGATTTCCCGTAGCCCATAAATAACCCCCAGAATACCTACGAAGGCCACCGTCACCTCAGTGAAATTAGTACGAGCGTTTAGCACTAAAACCATCACTGCAGCCATGATCACAGCGGTTACCGTACCTTTAACCAAGCGGTTTAAATAAGTATTAAGGCTTTTCGTTTTCTTTTGAAATACCACACCGTATTCAATTAAACGCTGTAATAGCCGCATTTTGTTCGTAATGCGGTTTGGGTCATCTAACGTAATCTGCGAATTGTACTGATTATCTGCGCGGTACTGACTTTCTCGTCTACAAAAATCGAAAAGAAATTTCCGCTCACTGGAATAATCGCTACTTTTAGGGGCAGAGGATAATAGCTTTAAAAAAGACTGCTCTACCTGCCAACTCAAATAATTATCGGCATTCTCAAAATACGCCCGGAGTTTTTCGTCAGAAGGGGTGTAGCGCCTAAGTTTTTTTAACAGATCTGAGGTTTGCTCTGCTAGCACGATAGCTTGAGGATAAAACGTTTTGCTATCTTTAATCTTCAGCGTTTGCTTAACGTCTGTGTCGAGTGCGGTACGGATTTGATACGAGTATAAGTTTAAATTTAAGCGGTAATCACTTTGCTCGCCTTTTTTCTGACTGATAAAGCGGCTTCGAACCAAAGGAACATGCAACTGATCTGAATAATAGGCGCTGTGGTTTTGAATACTGTGGTGAAAATACTGTTCTTCGGTAAGGGTCTTCGAGCTAATACCCATTTCATCAGGCAGTGAAAAAAACAGGTCGAGACGCTGATGATCACTCGGTAATAGCTGATAATCGACTCTAAAAGACAGGTTTTCATCTTGCGTGAGTTTAATTTTGTGCACTTAGGTAATTTTCGCCTTATTCATCACTGTGTTACCGCTTCTTACGAAAGTATGCACTATTTTGGTTTTGTTACGAAGAATACTACGAATTAAATTGCACTAATATCGCCACTGATAGCACGCTACTACACGTTGAAACCATTCGAACTAAACAATTCTGTCTGTCCACTTATGAAATACTCTTATGAAATAAGACTAACTTCTTCGGATTTTTCTGGTTGTTTTGTAATCTTCTTATAGGCTGGTACTTAGTGTAAGGAATTGTTCGTGTTCAATCTAATCGGTAATTCTAAAAAGCGAATGTTCTCGAAGGCCATGATAACTACCCCTTTAAATTGTATATAAATAAATCTAAATCGAAAGAATTAAGCTAATAAAACAGCGTATTGTGCGCATTTTAACCTTTGTGTTTGGGTTCAAACAAAGCGCCTTAGATTTAGCTCAAATCATTTTTAAATAAATTCAGCCTTTGTCAACGTTGAATTATTAGTGTTAATCCCTTAGTATTTATTTTTATTGAACGATCAATTAATAAAAAATACACATTTCTCAGATAGAGTTAGATTTCTTTTTTAGTCTTCAATACACAATAGAGGGGCTTCTTTAATCTATCTTTCAGTTAGCCGCTGTATAACGGTTGCAAAGCATTTGTAGGCGTTAGTGAAAACGCTGTTTGTAAACGTTTTAAGCATAAATAACGGATTCAAGACGTTAATTAAGCGGTATGTGTGTTATTTCGAGCGATCAGGCCTGCGTGAAGCGGTAAGCACGCCTGACGAAGTAAATTTGAACAATATCAGTGGGTTCTAAGCTGCTGATAGTTATCAAAATAGGTTTAATGTGACGACTCCAGTTTATCAAAATTTTATTCACGGCAAGTTCATTGCTAATAGCAGTGGTGAGACGTTTGCGGTTAAAAACCCTGCTACCGACGACGTTATTTACCATGTTGAAGTGGCAGACGAAGCGGTACAACAAGCGGCAATAGCAAGCGCAAAAGAAGGCTTTGCTATTTGGTCTGCTATGACACCGGTTGAGCGCAGCCGTATTCTATTAAAAGCGGTAGCGTTACTTCGTGAACGAAATGATGAGCTGGCTAAAATTGAAGTGCTAGATACCGGTAAACCTTGGCAAGAAGCCGAGTGTGTAGACGTTGTAACCGGTGCTGATGTCATTGAGTACTTTGCTGGCCTTGCTCCTACGCAAGTAGGTCAACAGCAGATGGTAGGCGACGACTTCTACTATACACGTAAAGAGCCACTTGGCATTTGTGCAGGTATTGGTGCCTGGAACTACCCATTACAAATTGCATGTTGGAAGTCTGGCCCAGCCTTAGCGGCAGGTAACGCCTTACTATTTAAACCTTCAGAAGAAACACCATTAGGTGCTATTAAACTTGCTGAAATTTTCTTTGAAGCGGGCGTACCCGCTGGCGTGTTCAATGTTGTACAAGGTGCAGCAGAAGTTGGCCAATGGTTAACCCAACACCCAGATATTGAAAAAGTGTCTTTTACTGGCGAAGTCGGTACAGGCAAAAAAGTAGTGGCGAATGCAGCCGGTTCATTAAAAGACGTCACCATGGAACTTGGTGGTAAATCGCCATTGTTGGTGTTTGAAGACGCCGACGTATCGCAAGCAGTAAGCGCAGCCATGCTGGGTAACTTTTATACCCAAGGTGAAGTTTGCACAAACTGTACACGGGTTTACGTGCATAAATCGGTATACCAAGCCTTTATTGACGAACTTAAAACCCGTACAGAACAAAACATAGTGGCTGGCGACCCGCTCGATCCAAACGTGAATTTAGGCGCACTTATTTCTAAAAATCACCAAGACTTAGTGATGAGCTACATCAATAAAGGTGTTGAAGAAGGCGCTACCGTGCTAACGGGCGGTACAACGCTTAACCCTGAATCAGCGCCAAACGGCTACTTTGTAGCACCTACTGTATTCACCGATTGCACCGACGAAATGACTATTGTTAAAGAAGAAATCTTTGGCCCAGTCATGAGTGTGTTGGTGTTTGAAGACGAAGCCGATGTTATTCAGCGTGCTAACAATACCCACTTAGGTTTGGCTGCAGGTGTGTTTACCAAAGATATTAAACGGGCACATCGCGTTATCCATAAGCTGCAAGCCGGTATTTGTTGGATAAACAGCTATGGTAATTCACCGGCTGAAATGCCAGTGGGCGGCTATAAGCAGTCTGGTATTGGCCGCGAAAATGGAATTGAAACGCTAGATCACTACACCCAGACCAAATCTGTATATGTGGGCATGACCGACATAGAGAGCCCGTTTTAATGAGTAAGCAAGTATATGATTACATCATAGTGGGTGCTGGCTCTGCAGGGTGTGTGTTGGCTAACCGACTATCAGAAGACGCAAATAATAACGTGCTTTTGCTAGAAACCGGCGGCAGTGATAAAAGCATTTTTATTAAAATGCCCACGGCGTTATCTATTCCCATGAATACCGACAAATATGCATGGCAGTTCCACACCGAAGAAGAGCCGTTTCTAGATAACCGCAAAATGCATTGCCCACGAGGTAAGGTATTGGGTGGTTCCTCATCAATTAACGGTATGGTGTACGTTCGCGGCCATGCAAAAGATTTCGATGAGTGGGAAGAACACGGCGCCCAAGGTTGGAACTACCAAGCTTGTTTACCTTATTTTCAAAAAGCCGAGTCATTTTATTTAGGTAATGATGACTACCGTGGTGGAAAGGGCCCTTTAGGGGTTAACAATGGCAACGAAATGGCCAACCCTTTATACACCGCCTTTATAGAAGCGGGAAAGGAAGCGGGCTACGCTACAACGGCTGATTATAACGCCGCCCAGCAGGAAGGCTTTGGTCCAATGCACATGACCGTGAAAGACGGCGTGCGCAGTTCGGCTAGCCGTGAATACCTAGACCCGGTTAAATCGCGGAAAAACCTAACGCTTGTTACCGGTGCCCTGGCTGAAAAAGTCATACTTGAAGGTAAAAAAGCGGTGGGTGTGCAGTACAGCGTAAACGGTAAACGTGTTACCGCAAAAGCCAATAAAGAGGTGGTGTTAAGTGCCGGTTCTATTGGCTCGCCACACCTTTTACAACTTTCTGGCATTGGCGACAGCGAAACGCTTAAAGCAGCAGGCGTTGACGTTAAGCACCATTTGCCAGGGGTAGGGCAGAACCTACAAGATCACTTGGAGTTTTACTTTCAATATAAGTGCAAACAGCCTATTACGCTTAACGGTAAATTAGGGCTGATTTCAAAAGGACTAATTGGTGCACGTTGGATGTTTACCCGCAAAGGGTTAGGCGCCACCAACCATTTTGAGTCTTGCGCGTTTATTCGCTCGAAGCCTGGTGTTGAATGGCCAGATATTCAGTATCACTTCTTACCAGCGGCCATGCGTTACGACGGGCTCAGTGCCTTTGATGGCCATGGTTTTCAGGTGCATGTTGGTCACAACAAGCCTAAAAGCCGCGGTGCCGTTACTATTAAAACGGCTAATCCTACCGACGCACCCAAAATTCAATTTAACTACTTGCAGCATCAAGACGACATTGAAGGCTTTCGTGCCTGCGTGCGTTTAACCCGTGAAATCATTGAACAAAGCGCGTTTGACGACTACCGAGAAGATGAAATTCAACCTGGTAAGCATATTCAAACCGATGAAGAAATTGACGCCTTCGTGCGCCAAGCGGTTGAAAGCGCTTATCACCCGTCTTGCTCGTGCAAAATGGGTGAAGATGCCATGGCAGTAGTGAATTCCAATACGCAAGTACATGGTATTGAGAGCCTACGTGTTGTGGATTCTTCAATTTTCCCAACAGTACCTAATGGCAACTTAAACGCGCCTACCATTATGGTGGCAGAAAAAGCGGCTGATTTAATACTGGGCAAGCCTGCGCTAGCACATTCACCGGTTAACGTTGCTACATCAAATAATTGGGAAACGGTTCAGCGTAATTCAACGATTTAATCTGAGCGGCCTACACGTACCAAAAAGGCATTTTTGGTACGTATGAAAAATATAACAACAGGAAGAAAGATGAAGCATTATCGATTGTTTTGGGGAGGTAGTAATGACCTTATGGCTTAATGCTGGGATCATTTTCACCCTATTAGCCATTGTGGTTATTCTTGTTAAATGGGGAAATGTGAAGTGTATCGGTGTCACCCCGGTTAGGCTTTTCACTTTTATCGCCATTCTATTTACCTCGGGCCTAGACGTTGGCCTAATCATGTTTCCGCTTACCGAGTTCGGTGGCTATGCAAACATAGCAGCGAACCCTGAATACGCCTTTACTAACCCTATTGCCATTGAGTTTGGCTATTGGGGCTTTCTAATATGGGGCTTTTACTTTCTTACCTGTTTTTATTTTTGCGTGGTAGAGCCCAAGGTTAAGTTCTTCGAAATACCACTGGTTAAATTCATTAATAACGTGGTGATTATTGGTACCTGCGCCTTTACCGCATTTTTACTACTGTCGAATTTACCCTGGTATTTACCCGCTATCGGCGATGGCGAGTCCATCATACCTACTTTCTATTTCGTCGTGTTCGCGGCTATCTGTTTTGCGGTTTACTCCAGTACCGACATTAAATATGTACGGTTACTGAGTATCTCTACAACGTGGTTATTTATCGCGTTAATTGGCTTCATGTGGGCGGGCGCCTTTTTGGGAAGTGACAGCCAAATTGCCGCATTTACACATAATTTGGAACTCATAGGCAGTTACTTTGGAAACATTGAACACTTCGTGTTGCCGCTAAACGAATACCACGAGTTTTACTTATTTTGGTGGTTCGCATGGAGCATCATGATTGGGCAGTTCACTTCGCGTTTTGTAGGAGGTTTACGCACCTATCAAGTGCTAGGCGCCATGCTGATATTCCCTTCAATACCTATTGCGGTGTGGTTTAGCGTTATTTATCAATATCACGAAGCTGGCATACCCACCACTGGTTTGAAGAACTTTGCGATGGCCTTTGTAGGAATTGTATTTGTTATTAACTCGTTAGATTCGCTTATTCGCTTGTATACAGACAATTTAAATTTAACGGTGAAGCGCTTCGGAAGGGTTAAGTACATTGCTATGAATGTAGCCATGCTTTCCTTACTAACTCTGCTGTTTAAATTAGAGTTTTTACAAATTCAGTGGGTAGGTGCATTAGTCATCGGCCTGTTTTTCAGCTGCGCATTTTTCATGCTGTACCGTAAACCAAAAACCGTAAAAAATATCGATAGTTCTCCTGAAGACAACGAAATCGATTTTACAAAAATAGATTCAGGGCCGTAAGAGCCTCAAATAAAAACATCACTATCTATCTAATAACAGAAAATAAAACACAACACACAACGGGAGTTTTATGAACACTTATGTGCCAAAAAAACGAAGCTTAATCGCTTTATCTGTACTTGCAGCGACGTCATTAACGTCAATGCATGCGCTAGCTCAAGAAGCAGAAACGCAAGCAGCTGAAGAAGACAAAGATGTTGAATCAATATTAGTAACTGGGCGTAATGTTTCATACGCTAACAGTGCAACTTCAACAGAAATGAAAAAGCAACAAACCCCGATGACTAGCGCATTGGCACTTATAGACAATTTGCCAGGTGTATTGGTAACTGAAGGCGACCCGTTTGGTTCTGATGAATGGTCTACTACGATTTCAATTCGTGGTTTTCAGGTTAACCTTGACTCTCAGCAAATTGGGATGACCGTTGATGGCATTGCCAACGGTAACTCTAACTACGGTGGTGGTACTAAAGCCAGCCGATATATTGATACCGAAAACTTACGTGGCACTGTTGTTTCACAGGGTACCGCTGACATTAGCTCTCGTTCGAATGAAGCTCTTGGTGGAACAATGGATTTTACTACCATTAGACCTGCGCTGGATGAGCAATTAACAGTAAGTACTACATTTGCAGAATACAACGCCAGTAAAGTGTATGTTCGTTACGATACCGGCGAGATTGCTCCAGATACGTTTGCATGGATTTCGTTATCTACTCAGCAAAATGATGATTACATGGATGGGTCAGTGACTAATACCCGTGACCATTTAGAAGGTAAAATCATTAGTACAGTTGGTGAAGTAGACCTTACTGGCTACGTGAGTTACGACGATGCACAAGAATACACCTATCAACGTGTTTATGGGTTAGCCCAGTATGCTCAAAACCCTGAATGGGATGGACTAACTGATACGTGGTCTGGTATTCCTTATCAAGATCAGGTGTTTCGCGAAGGGTGGGTTACCGAGCGTGAGAACTTCTTCACCTATCTAAAAGCCGATTTCTCAGTGGGAAGTGTTGATTTTAGTACTAACGTTTATTATCACGAAAACGAAGGTACTGGTAAGTGGAACCCATACTATATTGCCGATGTAACTGATGACGGCGCGGGTAATGCAAACTCTGAATTAAATACTTCAAGCACCGTAAACGGCGGCAGCACCCTAGGCCTAATCTATTTTGTTAATAGTGCTGGTGAAGCCCTTTCACCTATTGATAACTGTGTCAGTTCAATCAGTTCACCTTACGGTGGTGGTGGCGCTGAAGTTGATCCAAATTGCTATGAGCAAGGCGCTATTGCAGTTAGCTCTAACCGTCATACACATTATAACAAAAAGCGCTACGGCATTAACGGTGACTTCGTATGGAACACAACCATTGCCGATATGGACAACGTAGTTCGTGGTGGTTTTTGGTATGAAGATTATCAGCGTGACGAATACCGCGATTGGCACAAAACCATTGATGCTTCAACAAGCGCTCGCTACGAAAACACCCCTTATTGGATTCAGTACGACCGAGAGTTTCCTGTTGAAACCCTTATGTACTATGTTGAAAACGAACTTGATGCAGGGTTTGCGAAAATTCGTTTAGGGGCAAAGCAGTTTAACGTTGATGTGTCTAAAGAAGACCAATTTACCCCTGAAAATAACTTAGATATATCGTCTGACTCAGATGTACTTATTTCTGCTGGTTTCGTTGCACCATTACCGGTTAACGGTTTAGAGCTTTTCGGTGGATATGCAGAGAACTTTGCAGCGGTTAAAGATGCGGTATTAGAGCGTGACGACACTGATATCAGTACGGTAGAGCCAGAAACCGCAGACAATATCGATTTCGGTTTGCGTTATTCAACGCCTGGATTCAACGCAAGCTTAACGTATTACACGATTGAATTTGAAAACCGCATTACCTTTGTAAGTAACGAAGACGTAAATGGTATCGATTTCTTAGAATCTGCTGCAGGCGGCTACATCAATGACGGTGGTATTGAATCTGATGGGATAGAAGCATCTATTGATTACAGCATTACTGATTCATTAGGCATCTATGTTTCATATACTAAAAACGACTCGACTTACACTGACGAAGGCGTTAGCGGTAACACCGTAATCGGTTCACCAGAAGACATGGCCGTAGTTAGTTTTGATTACACCAAAGGTGATTTCTACGCTGGCTTTAGCACAAAATATGTAGGTGAGCGTTTCTTAGACCAAGCTAATACACAAGAAACTGACTCTTACATTGTAAGTGACCTGTATTTAGGTAAAACGGCTTACGACATTGGCGGTAGCATTGATAGCGTGGAGCTAAGCTTTACCGTAAACAATGTGTTCGATGAAGATTACCTTGGTTCTATTGCTGCAAACGCCGGATGGATTGGTGCCCCTCGCATAGCTTCTTTCAACGTACGCGTTGCTATGTAATTAAAGAGGTGTAAAAGCGTTATTCAATAGCGCTTTAGAATAAAAAGAATAAAGCCGCAACCAGGCTTACTGGCTGCGGCTTTATTCTTAAGTGTTATCACACGGTTTACGTACTAACGCGCTATTGTTGTCTTTTTCATGCGCCATTCACTCAAACGACTTGTATTACCACATAAGGTGTTTTTATGAAGTTTTCGACGCTAAGTCCTGCATTATTGGGTATTTCATTATTGGTATCGGGGAGTCTTTTATCACATGCAAGTCATGCCTCGGTGAGTATCACAAAAGGGAAAACGGCCATTCCACATGGGAATGCTATTTCCAACGAAGATTTAACCATTCAAAACGATAAACTCGCATTCGCTATTGCAGTAGATTCAGCGCCGCCGTGGGGCGTAGCTAGAGGCTGTATAGTTGACATTGCTAATGTGAAAGAGGATGGAACACTTAGCAATGACCGCGTTGCTTTTGCTGATTTCATTCCAAATAATTGGTCAAGTTGGCCTAATACCTACACTAAAATTGATATTCTTAAAGACACTGCTCAAGAAGCGGTCGTGAATATCAAAAGAGACTTTGGCGAAACTGAAATAAGTACAACGTACAGCCTTTCTGAGGGCTCAGATCTTATTCATGTTGAAACCACAATGACCAATAAAGGTGATAGCGATATCGACGCGCTTTCAGGCTACACCTTATGGCCAGATTCCGGATACAAATTCGCGGTTCCTCGTAGTCACACTACCGAAAAATCATCTGAAAATGTATGGTTATCAGACCGTTTCGTGGGTTACGACGAAGAATGGGCGGTTGCATTGCACGCACCTTATATGCGTGAAACTAGAAATCAGTCACGTGATTTATACGCGGCACATACACTCAGTCCTTCACAAAGTATGACTTTCTCGGGTGATTATCAGGTATTGCCCCGTGGTAACTTAGCGCCCGTTGTGAGTGCCGAAATAAAGCGAAAGGCACTTAAAAGTGGAACAATAGAAGCGCACGTAAGTACACAGGAAGGGCAAACCGTTGAGCAAGTCGCCATTATAGTGTCGCAAAATGGTGTGCCTTATATGTGGGCCATGGGTAACGGCAAGAATGTGGATTTCACGCTACCGGTAGGCGACTACGAAGTTTACGCTACGGGCAAACAACATTCAGACAGTAAAACGCGCCTGATTACCGTTGAAGAGAACGTGACGCAGAAACTCTCATTCGATGCGCTTCGCGCCCCAGGTGCGATAAGCCTTAATGTAATCGATGGGAAGAGTCAGCAGCCCATAGATGCAAAGATTACAATAGAGCAGGGCAATCAACCACTCATCGAATATTTAGGGGCACGAACCTTCTTTACCGACCTTGATAATATTGGCAACGCCGTATTTGGTTTGGCACCAGGGGAATACGAATTAAGCGTTTCACATGGCGCGGGCTTTAACGCTAAAAGAACTTTGATTTCGGCAAGCGTTAATGCAAATGAAACCACGACTTTAGCAAGTGCTATTGATGTAAAAACGTACCCTACGAAATACGGTTGGTACGCAGGCGACCTGCACCATCATGCCGATGTATTAGAAGGGTCAACAAACCCGACAAATCTGGTGCGTTCTCAACTAGCCGCTGGGTTAAACGTGTTATTTGTAAGTGATCATGATTCCACTAAAAATAACGACACCATTCAAACTCTAGCCGATGCACGCGATGTGCCCTTTATACCGTCTATTGAAGTGTCGCCGTCTTGGGGTCATTTCAACGCATTTCCTATCGATAGTGGCGCGCAATTAACGGTCGATCCAGGTGTAGATGATATACATACCATTATTGAAGATGTGCGGCGTATGGGCGCTACCGTTATTGCGTCAAATCACCCCTACATACCTTATGGCTATTTAAGCAGTTTAGATAAAGGCACAGCGCCGGGCGGCTTTAACCCTAGCATAGATTTATTTGAGTTAAATGCCGTGGTGAATAACGAGCCAACTATTGATAAAGCGCATCAGTTTTGGAATGAAGGATTACCCTACTATTTTACCGCAGGATCAGACACTCACGATGTGTTAAACCAAACCAGTGGCTTAAACCGGTTGTTTGTATATACCGGCAGTAAACCGACGGCTAAGGGCTTCGCACAGGCCGCAAAAGATGGCCATTCGTACGTGTCTTACGGCCCAGTCATTTACCCTAAAAACGTAATGTTTGGCGATACAATGAAGCTAGCAAAGGCACAAGCGCGAACGATTACTTTCGATTTGGTGGCGGTAAATGGGCTTAAGTCGGTGCAGTTGATTGGTAGTGATAGCGCTGCCACTGCTACCGATACGCAAAGTGCCGGGAACAGCGTAGTGCTTGAAGATAAAACGCTTACTGGGGATCACGACTCCGTTAGCTTTGAAGTTCCACAAGTTTCGGGCTGGGTAGCGTTAGTGGTAGAAGACAACGAAGGCCGTAAAGCCTATACCAATCCCATTTGGCTTGAGTTGGTTGATGAGAGCCAGTTTTAGTAGTTGATATTGAAAGTGGGGTCAGAGTGCTTTTGCTAGTAAAGGTATTCTGACCTCATTTCTTCAGTTCTTATTCGTTAATTAATAGAAAAGCTGATAAAAACGACTGCCCCTAAAGGTCTTCTAAATGCTCTCGACCAATCACCCGGCTAATTTCTATTTGGTTGCAACTTTCAATTGTACGAAAATAAATTGTGTGCACACCGTACACACTTCTGCAATATCCTGGACGAATGTGAGAGACTTTCGGGTAGGTGGCCGGTGTATGTGCTATCTGATCCAGACGAATTTCTAATCCGCTTAAGTACTTGGTAGCCTGATTGACTCCAAATCGGTCAATACCAAAAAGAAATAGACGTTCAATATCGTCCGCAGCATCTGGCGATAGCTTGTACTTAGCCACGGTTAGCCTTTCTTATTAAGAGCAGCTTGTTTTATGTCTTCAATGCTAAGCTTGCTGTAGCCTTCTTTTTCAATTCTTTGTTCGGCTTGAATCAGTAATGCTCTAGTGCGAATTAAATCGGCCTCTTCTTCTTTACGTCGCTGCCGTATAAGATCATTAATCACTTCACTGTGGCTTGCATACTCTTGGCTTTCAACTTGAAACTTGAGCCACTCTGCATTGGGTTCATTAATACTGATACTTTGACGATTAGCCATATAAAAACTATAGTTTGGTGCGTTATAGGTTCAATTATACACCAATTTTAATAATGCAAAAGCGTCTCGGTTTTAGCGACGTAAACAATAAGCCCCGAACCTTTTAGGTTTGGGTTTTCGTATTTAGTGAAGCAAGTGAGTATTATAGATGTGTGGGGAGTCAAAAGGCACTTTATGCGCCTAAACTACCCCACTATTACATAACTTAGCTAGTAGCAAGGGCAGGATTGCGATTACGCAGTTGTAAATAACTAAGCGCCCACATGATAAACCCACCAAAGAAAAGCATAGCCGATACATAGCCTGTTTCGTTGAAACTAGCGCCCGATGCCAATAGTGCGCCGCCCAGCATTGGGCCAATAGCATTTGCCGTATTAAATGCGCACTGCACAAGCGCACCTATCATTGCATGCCCCGTGGGTGAAACATCTAACAACATCGACTGAATAACGGCGGCTAAGCCCACGCTTGCACCAAGCAGAAATACCGTAAGGTAAAGCCACCAAATATTACTTGCCGCAAACACATATATAACAGACACCCCAACACTGCATAGCAACGCAATACCTGTGGTACGAAGAGGAGATTTGTCAGCCAGTTTACTAATAAACCAATTACCGATAGTGGTACCAATACCAAACATCATCATGGCAATCGAAATGGTTACTTCTGGCGAGTTAGTCACGTTTAATATGGTATCGGCAAGGTAGGTATAAATACAAAACACACCACCAAAGCCAACAAATATGATGCCTGAAATTGACCATACGAGTTTGTTCTTAAGCACGCCAAACTCTTCCCGTAAGTTCGTTGGCGTGGTGACTGGGCTGCTAGGCACGAACATATAAATAAGTGCGATGGTGATGAGCGCAAGGGCCGCGACTAGCGCCATACACACTCGCCAACTCATATTTTGCCCTATCAGGGTTGCCATGGGCACACCGACAATAGTGGCAATAGTTAAACCAGCAAACACCATCGACATATAGCTGGCGCGTTTACCAGCAGGAGCCATACTAGCGGCAATCAATAACGCAGTACCAAAATAAGCGCCGTGGGGCAAACCAGACAATACACGATAAAACACCAACTCTGGCAAGCTAGAGGCGATAGCACTTAAGCCATTAGCTATACACATCATTGCTGCAAAGATGATCAGAGAAGTGCGTCTGTTGGTCTTGTTAGTCAGTAACATAAACGACGGCGCGCCAATGACCACACCAATGGCATAGCCGCTTATTACATTGCCGGCCATTGATGGCGTGACAGCATAAGTTTCGGCGATAAGAGGTAACATCGACATAGATGAAAACTCTGTAAGCCCTAAAACAAATGTGCCCAGCGCCATTACGAAGATAGGCCAAACTACGGCGCTTGGGTTTGAAGGTGATGCAGACATAAATACCTTAAAATTTGATGGTGAGGAATAATGTAAGCCTCAGCAATCACAAATACGTTGTAAGAAATTGCGCGATAGAAAGCAATTAACGTATTTACGTTAACGTTCGATACAGCAACTTGGTGTAGTAGGGATGTTTTGAGCCAAAGGAAACCTAGAGATAAACCGGTATTCGCATTAAGCAATGAATTCTTATTAGGAAAGGTATTATATGCTAGGAATGCATCATATTTCTATTGCTAGCGCCACAGATAGCTTAGTTTTATCGGTCAAGTGCCCAGATAGCTTTTTTAGTTATTCACTCACCGCAACATTTTTGATAGCAATGTAGGAAAAACATAAATTAGTGAGTTACTTTTTCCATCATTAAAAAGTAAGGAAAAGCGCATTCGGATTTGAAAGAGAAATAACCGCGTATGTTTTGTTTTAGCAATTAAAATACCAGTAACAATATAGACGCATCAGCGTAAGGCCAATAAACCTTGTCAGAATCATTGTAAGCTGCGTGAGTTACCTATAAAAAAACCGGCGAAGAAACGCCGGTTTTTGTCTTGACCTTATAAAAAGCAAATTACATTTTATAAGCTACGGTTACATAACCAAAGCGGCCGATATTGTCGTATGTAGCATCGTTTGAACCAGTACCAGTGGTACCCGTAGGCAGTGCACGGTTAAACAGGTTATCAATACCCACGGTTAGGCTGACGCCATTCGCGAAGTTGTAACCTGCGGTCACGTCAGTAACTGCATATGATGGCAGTTCCATACGATTACTCGGGTTAGGGTTGAGAGCTAACTCTTGATTATCGTAAAGGCTTGCACGTTCAATGTAGCGAGTTTTCCAACTTGCTTCCCAGTCACCGCGGCTGTAATTAAGCGTGAATACACCTTGCCAATCAGACTCACCCGCAGTGCCCGCGTATTGGTAAAATAGGTCTGGGTTGTCTTGGAATGGGAACTCTTTGCGATCTTTTAGGTAGGTTGCGATCAGGCTTGTACGAAAGGCACCTTCTAGCGCATCAAAGTCGTAGCCTAGTTCGAAATCTACACCCTTTGCTTCTTGGCCCGCAATGTTCAACGCATAACTGCGAATTTGCGTGATTTCACCTGTTTCTGAATCACGGTCGATAAGGCCGCAATATGGGTTATCTATACCTGTTTCAGAGTCTACGCAACGATCAAGAATAGTTTGACCATCTATGCTGGTAATTGCATCGGTAAGTTCAATTTCCCAATAGTCGACAGTAGCAGTAAAGCCTTCAAACCAACCAGGTGTGTAAACCAAGCCTAGTGTTTTAGAGATAGATTGCTCCGCTTGAAGGTCAATGTTACCACCGTTTACACCTTCCAACGTGGCTGAGTCATACTCAGAGTTAAAATCTGCTGGAACACCTAATGCGTTACAGTTTGCGATACGCTGGTCGGCGTTGGCAAGGTTATCTAGGTTGTCTGTACGGCATGGGTCGTCAACGTTGAAGAACGTTTGGCTAGCTTCGCCGTATAGTTCACTAATATTTGGTGCGCGAAGCGCTGATGATTTAGTCGCTCTCACTCGTAAGTCTTCGAAAACCTGCCAATCTAAACCAAGCTTCCAGCTCTTCGCATTACCAATAGACGAATAGTTAGCAATACGGGCGGCCGTGTCGAACGTCAGCATATCTACGCCTGGAAGGCCTTCAAGTAGCGGTATAGTAAGTTCTGTAAATACTTCAGATACGTCATACTCACCTTTGTCTTCGCCAAGAACATTGAAGAAGGTGCCAACGTAACCGTTCACCAGGGCCCTATTGACAGTTAGTAATATTTATTTTCAATGATCGTGGGGATCCTATTGATTGATCCCGCCAGTCTGTCAGAGTGGT
>Ga0207889_1000042_pt1 | contig 130906 bp, 111 predicted proteins | sample LinPmetageLP47_FD_184058 | JGI IMG/M metagenome (GOLD analysis project Ga0207889, IMG submission 184058) | Marine viral communities from the Pacific Ocean - LP-47 (SPAdes) | ecosystem: Environmental > Aquatic > Marine > Oceanic | place: Pacific Ocean | collected 2011-06-12 | reverse complement strand
AAGAAAAGTCACATCAGCACTAAAATTCAAAGAATAATAATAGCAACAGAAAAATATCGCGATCGCAGCCTTCGGCTGCTCAAAAATAATAAACCCTGCAAAAAAGCAGGGTTTATCGTCAATCTGACCTCAGTTAAAACTGAGGTTTTTTTTAATAACGTACAAACTAAATGTACCGCTTATTTATTTCGCTGTGCGTCTTTTTGCGCTTTTTTAGCTTCTTTACGTTGTTGTAAAACAGCTTGTGCTTCGTTACCAATGTGGCCTTCACCGCGCGCTTGAGCAAGCTCTATTTGCTTTTGGCGCTCTGCAAAGCGAGCGCGTTGTTCATCGGTTACATTGTCAATACAGTGGTGACACGACACCCCTTCCATATATTCTGGCTTTTGCTTTTCTTCTTCTGTGATAGGCATGCGACATGCATGACACTGATCGTATGAGCCTTTTTGTAAGTCATGATTTACCGCTACACGGTTATCAAATACAAAACACTCGCCTTCCCACATGGTTTCTTCTTTTGGCACTTCTTCTAGGTATTTTAATATGCCGCCTTCAAGGTGGTATACCTCATCAAAACCTTGCTCTTTCATATAGGCTGTTGATTTTTCACAGCGAATACCACCAGTACAAAACATGGCTACTTTTTTATGTTTTGATGGGTCTAAGTTTTCTTTGGCCCACTGTGGAAATTCACGGAACGTTTTAGTGTTTGGGTCTACTGCGTTTTGAAACGTACCAATTTCAATTTCGTAATCATTACGGGTATCAACAAGGATCACCTCTGGATCAGAAATAAGGGCATTCCATTCATTTGGCTTAACATAACTGCCCACTACTTTTAATGGGTCTACGCCTTCAACACCCATAGTCACAATTTCTTTTTTCAGCTTAACTTTTGTGCGATAAAACGGGCATTCGTCATCAAATGATTCTTTGGTTACAATGTTGTCTAAATTTGGTTGGGTGTCTAACCACGCAAGTAAATTATCTATGCCTTCACGTTTTGCAGAGACAGTACCGTTAATCCCCTCTGCGGCAATTAATAAAGTGCCTCGTACTTCGTTTTGCTCCATTACATTAAGTAAAGGTTGGCGAAGTGCTTCAAAATCCGGTAGAGAAACAAATTTATACAGAGCGCATACAACAAAGTGTTCGCTGGTTACATTATCTTTATGGACAGCAGTCATGGTATTCCTATTTTGCTTTTAAAACCCGCAAGGGGCGTTTACCGAATCGTAAATCCGGCGCATATGGGGCGCGTATTTTACGCTTTTTTTATTTAAATGCAAAAAAATGGATGATAATGCGCTTTTTACTGTTAGCGCAGTAGCTCAGTGGGCTATAATGCGCGGATAAATTTATACAGACTTGCTCATATTGGAGAAACATACATTGCACTTTACTGAACTTGGGATTGATACTCGCCTAGAAACACAATTAGCGCACCAAGGGATCACCCAGCCTACCGATATTCAAGCCCATGCTGTGCCAACGGCACTGGCGGGACATGACATTTTCGCTCAGTCAAAAACAGGGTCAGGCAAAACTTTAGCGTTTTTATTACCGGCTGTGCAGCGTGTAATGAAACAAAAAGCACTCAGTAAACGTGATCCTCGTGTACTTATTGTTGCTCCAACTCGTGAGCTTGCGACCCAAGTTTTTACTCAACTTCGATTACTTATTGCCGGTACCAACATAAAGGCCGTTAAAATCCTCGGTGGCGAAAATTTTAACGACCAAATTAAAGCACTGCGTAACGACCCTCACTTTGTGGTCGCCACACCGGGTCGCCTAGCCGATCATTTAAAGCAACGTTCATTACAATTAAGTGGCCTAGAGTTACTTATATTTGATGAAGCTGACCGTATTTTAGATTTAGGTTTTACCGATCAACTTAAATTAATTAATGAACTGGCCGATCATCGTCTTCGTCAAACTTTGTTGTTTTCGGCGACATTAGATCATGCTCAAGTTGATGCGTTATCGCGTAATTTATTAAAAAAACCAAAACAAATTATGCTCAGTGCAGCCAATGAGCAACACAGTGATATTAAACAAACATTGTACTTAGCTGACCATCTTGATCATAAAGAAGCACTGCTTGAGCACTTTTTAAATCAAGATAACGTTGGCCAGTGCATTATATTTACTGCCACACGAGCTGACACCAGCCGTTTAAGTGAATCATTAAATAGTAAAGGCTTTAAATCTGTCGCATTAGCTGGGGATTTAACTCAAAGTAAGCGCCTTGATATTATGGATGCGTTTAGCCGTGAAAACTTTAAAATATTAATTACTACAGATGTTGCTTCGCGCGGTTTAGATTTACTCAGTGTTACCCATGTTATTAACTTTGATTTACCAAAACACGCAGAAGAATATGTTCATCGTATTGGTCGTACTGGTCGTGCTGGTTTTAAAGGTAACGCATTATCACTTGTGGGCCCTAAAGATTGGGCAAGTTACTTGGCAATAAAATCATTTTTAAATGATGAATTATCGTTTGCTGCTGTTGAGGGTTTAAAAGCGAAATTTAAAGGTATTAAAGAGAAAAAAGTAGCGCCAATTAAACCGACTAAAAAAGCAGTGACCGCGAATAAGCCACAGCCAAAACGAAAAGCAAAACCGAAAAAGCCAGCGGCCCCAATTAAAGCACCTCTTAATATTGATGGTGATACCCCGATGCGTCGTAAAAAAAAGCCTGAGCAGGAATAATTATGAGTTACCTAGGAACCACCCAAACCCTTTTTGTTAAAGAAGTCAGCAACGAAGGTGCCTATTTAGATGGGCATGACTTAGGTGAAGTTTTTTTACCTAAACATGAAATAAAACATGAGCTTGAAGCTGGCGATAGCATCAGCGTATTCACATTTTTAGATAATGCAAACCTGCCAACAGCCACAACTAAAAAGCCGCATGCTCAAGTGGGTGAATATGCCCTACTGCGTGTAAAAGAAATAAACAGCATAGGCGCGTTTTTAGATTGGGGCTTAGAAAAAGACGTACTCGCACCGTTTAATGAACAAAAACCACGTATGCAAGAAGGCTACTCATATTTAGTGCGTTTATATCTTGATAACGCCAGTCAGCGTATTTGTGCCTCAACTAACTTTAACCGTTTTTTATCAAAAGATGAGCCTCAGTATAGTCACTTACAAGAAGTTGACTTAATTGTTGCAGGCAAAACTGATATTGGTTACAAGGTGCTTATTGAAGAATCCCATTTTGGCGTCGTGTTTTACAACATGGTGTTTAAAAACCTGTTTGTTGGTCAAAAGCTAAAAGGATTTATTCAAAAAGTACGTGAAGACGGAAAAATTGACGTCATACTTGAAAAACCAGGCATGGGTAAAGTAAGCGAGCTTGGTGAAAAAATAATGGAAAAACTAAAGGATGAGGGTGGCATATTAGCCATAGGCGATAAGTCTGATCCTGAATTAATTAAAAAAGTATTTTCGACCAGCAAAGCAAACTACAAAAAAGCCATTGGCGGTTTATTTAAACAAGGCTTAATTGATATTGAAGCTAAGTCTATTCGTTTAAAATAATTAAATAAAAAGCCACTTAAGTTTTAAACCTAAGTGGCTTTTTAGTATCTAAAATTTATAACCTAATGTTTTTATAAGGTAAGGTACAACGAGAATATTCATTTGAGTATTCAATTAATTCTTTTTTAGAATCTAGATTTAACGGCGCTAGCCTAAAAACTTTTTCTGTACACTCATTTTGCATTTCATCATGTGTCGCAACACAGTCTCTGCTGCTAACATCTATTCCTGCTAACACACCTTCATTGGTGTAACACAGATGCTGGGCATAATTTTGAGCAATTTTTTTAAACTTGAATAAATCAACGGGGTAACCAGATACCAAGTCAGTAACGTTTGAAACATCATCATACATTTTAGTTGAAAAAACATATTTATTTACAGCAAAGCCACTAATCATAATTACAACTAAAAATATTATTATACGCAAAGCAGATCCCTCACTGCACACCCATAATTTAAATGTAGCACAAAGAAAAGCAGTTGTAAGGAACTGCTCTCAATTATGCTAATTTTTAATTTAAGCTATTGATTCATTTACATCATTTAGTACTTTTACAGGGTTTTGTGCCTGAGTGATCGGACGCCCAATCACTAAATAGTCACTACCCGCTTCAATCGCTTCTTTAGGTGTCATAATACGTTTTTGATCGCCTGCATCACTGCCCGCTGGGCGAATACCTGGCGTAACTAATTTAAACTCTTTCCCTAAAGCAGCCTTTAAACTTTGCGCTTCTTGCGCGGAACAAACAACACCGTCTAGTCCTGCTTGCTTTGTTAATTTAGCTAAATGCATAACTTGCTCTTGGGGTGATTTAGTTATACCTAAACGCTCAAGTTCAGCTTCGTCCATGCTGGTTAATACAGTTACCGCAATAAGTAATGGCGCTTTGTCGCCAAACTGCTCGAGTGCTTGTTTAGCTTTATGCATCATTTCATAACCGCCCGATGCATGTACATTGACCATCCATACACCCATTTTAGCCGCAGCAGTCACCGCTTTAGCAACGGTGTTTGGAATATCGTGAAACTTTAAATCTAAAAATACATCAAAACCTAAATCGACCAATTCTTTAACAAATGCAGGACCAAAATAAGTAAACATTTCTTTGCCCACTTTTAATCGACAGGTATCTGGTGATAACTGTTTTACAAATGCTAAAGCAGTTTGCTGATCATCATAATCAAGCGCGATAAGAATTTTTTTTGATTTTTCGAAAGACATAACTATCCTACTAGTGAGCGAAAAGTATAAAGATTAAAATCCGTCTAAGCCTCTGCTAGGCACAATGGTTTCCCAGTGTTTACATGAAGGGCAATTCCAATAAATGGTGTAGCTAGTAAAGCCACAATGCTGACATTGAAAGTCAGGTTTAGTGGCAATGTAAGAAGTAACAAGTTTATCGATTTGATTAAGCACATCTTTTGTATTTTTATTTTCTGTACTCATTAACTGTAATAAAAAACTAAAGCCACGAATAGTGGGTTGACGTTTTAAATTATCAGTCAAAAATTCAAAGGCTTGTTCAGTGTGTCCTTGCTCAAGCAAGGCTTGGCAATGCTGTATTTTTATCATCACCCCACCCTTTTCTAGTAACTCAGTAATGAGTTCATGAAATTGGTGAGTTAATTTTAATTGCTTATAGCTGTGAGCTAACTTTTCAATAAACAATGGCGCAAAAAAAGTAAATTGGCAGATTAATTCTCGCCAATAGTAAATTGCTTTTACGTAATCTTCTTTGGTGTAAGCTGACAGTCCAAGCTCATATAAAGGCCTAATTGTTTTAAAGTTTAAGCTAATGGCTTTACGCATAAGTTGTGGGTTATTACTGGCAATGGCATGCTCACAGTAAAAATTAGCGATGGCTTTAAAGTGTTGTTCTTTTGAAAAAAGCTCAGTATGCGCTTCAAACATATTAATGCCTTTTTGCCATTCACGGGTTTGTGAATATAAAGAAATAATAGGTTCGAGTGCATCTGCATGGCTATTTTTTACCAGCCATATTAAATGTTCTTCTGCGCTGTCTAATAAGCCAGCCATAATATAATCTTCGGCTAGTTCTAAACGGCTATTAGCGGCTTGTTTTTCGTTAAGACTTGGGTGTTTTAGCAGCAGTTCGTGAATTTTTATTGCGCGGTCAAGCTCACCACGACGGCGAAACATGGTGGCTAAAGTAGAATAATGTTCAACAGAGTCAGCAGCTACTTCGAGCAAATTAATTAAATGCTCAAGCCCCTGATCTTCTTCTCTGTCCAGTAAAAACTTTAAGCCTTTACTGTATTCAGAAGTAATTTGACGATTAAACTGATGAGCCTGATTTTTTGCACTGTTTTTCCCCATGATCCAACCATAACCGGCAGCAACGGGAAGCAGTAAAAACAACAGCTCAATCATAATTAGGTGTCTTTGTTGGCAATACGCTTTTTATTATCTTTTTCAGGCGTTAATTGCTTTTTTAAACGGTAATTTTGCCACTTTAATTGCGTGAACAATTTAAAACTCACAAAACAACCCACTACAACACCTAGCAAAAAGCAGATACTTATTATAACGGCTAAAGGTAATGTATTACTGGCTATTATGTAGTTAATTTGTGTTAATTGTGGATTTTGAGAACCCAATACAAATGCACCAATTAAAAAAAGTGCCGCCAGAATAATTTTTAATACCTTGAACAAGTAACTACTCCAATAAGTTTACTAAGCAATGCTCTCGTTTACACGGTCACGTAGTTCTTTGCCTGGTTTAAAATGAGGTACATGCTTACCATCTAACTCTACAGTTTCACCTGTTTTAGGGTTACGGCCTGTACGAGGCGCACGGTAATGCAAAGAGAAACTTCCAAAACCTCGGATCTCAATACGATCTGAAGAAGATAATGAGCCGGCCATTTGTTCAAGAATTTCTTTAACAGCGTTCTCAACATCTTTCACAGGAATATGTGAATGTTGTTCAGCAAGTGTTTCTATCAGTTCTGACTTAGTCATAGCGTTTCCTTAAAAAGAAATAGTGGAAGGGCATAAACTGCCCTTCCAATTAAAAGACTATAATTAATTAGTCTTTTTGTGCATTTGCGAAAGCAGCTGCCATTGCGTTTTCAAACACTGGCTCTTCTTTCTTAAGCTTCTCTAGTACTTCTTTCTCTTCTGCTTCGAAAAGAGCTTTAACAGATAAGCTTAAAGTGCGGTTCTTACGATCAACACCAACGTATTTAACTTCAATCTCGTCGCCTACAGAAACAACAGTAGTTGCATCTTCAACGCGCTCTTGAGCGATATCAGCTACACGGATGTAACCTTCAACGCCTTCGATAAGTTCAACAGTTGCGCCTTTCGCATCAACTTCAGTCACTTTACCTTTAACAATAGCACCTTTTTTGTTTGCATCAAGGTAGTTATTGAATGGGTCAGCTTCGATTTGCTTAACACCTAGAGAGATACGTTCACGCTCTGGGTCAACTTGCAATACGATAGCAGTGATTTCGTCGCCTTTCTTGAATTCACGTACAGCTTCTTCGCCAGGTGTATTCCAAGAAATGTCTGAAAGGTGTACAAGACCATCAATACCACCGTCAAGACCGATAAAGATACCGAAGTCAGTGATTGATTTGATCTTACCAGTAACTTGGTCGCCTTTGTTTTGTAGACGAGCAAATTCCTGCCAAGGATTAGCAATACATTGCTTAAGACCAAGAGAAATACGACGACGTTCTTCGTCGATTTCAAGAACCATAACTTCAACAGTGTCGCCTAAGCTAACAACTTTAGAAGGATGGATATTCTTGTTAGTCCAATCCATTTCAGAAACGTGTACTAGACCTTCAACGCCTTCTTCGATTTCTACGAAGCAACCGTAATCAGTAAGGTTAGTTACACGGCCAGAAAGTTTAGAACCTTCTGGGTAACGACCAGCGATAGCTGCCCATGGATCTTCGCCAAGCTGTTTAAGGCCTAGAGATACACGAGTTTTATCTTTGTCGAATTTAAGAACTTTAACTGCGATTTCGTCGCCAACATTAACGATTTCTGAAGGGTGCTTAACACGCTTCCACGCCATATCAGTAATGTGTAGTAGACCATCAACACCACCAAGGTCAACGAATGCACCGTAGTCAGTAAGGTTCTTAACGATACCTTTAACTTCTTGACCTTCAACAAGGTTAGCAAGAAGCTCTTCACGTTCTTGTGAGTTTTCTGATTCGATAACTGCACGACGTGAAACAACAACGTTGTTACGTTTTTGATCAAGCTTGATCACTTTAAATTCAAGCTCTTTGCCTTCAAGGTGAGTTGTGTCACGTACTGGACGAACATCAACAAGTGAACCAGGTAGGAAAGCACGGATTGAATCAACTTCAACTGTGAAACCGCCTTTAACTTTACCGTTGATAACACCAGTAACAGTCTCTTGCTCTTCACATGCTTTCTCAAGACGGATCCACGCTTCGTGACGCTTCGCTTTCTCACGAGAAAGGATAGTTTCACCGAAACCGTCTTCGATTGCATCTAGTGCAACATCTACTTCGTCGCCAACAGCAACTTCTAGTTCACCAGCAGCATTTTTGAACTGCTCTGCAGGGATAGCACTTTCTGATTTAAGACCAGCATCTACAAGTACAATGTTGTTCTCGATTGAGATTACTGTACCTTTAACGATAGAGCCTTGCTCTGCTTCAAAACCCTTTAAGCTTTCTTCAAATAACTGCGCAAAATTTTCTGACATACGAATATACGTCTCATATATTAATACCAATAAGCAACCATGCTGCATGGGGTTGTTAAAATAGCACTGGCATCCTGCTGGTGCATAAAATGTATTTAGCTTCGTTTAGGAAGCTTACCTTCTGAGATGCTCGCATCTAATAAAGTTATAACTTTATCAAAGACTTGCTGCGCGTTGAGTTCGCTAGTATCAAGCTCAATCGCATCCTCTGCAGGTACAAGCGGCGCAACGGCACGATTCATATCGCGATCATCACGTGCTTGAATGTCCTGTAATAGACCACTTAGTGTAACATCAAGCCCGCGCTCATTCAACTCAACAAAACGTCTGCGAGCACGTTCTTCTGCACTTGCGGTTAGAAATATCTTTAATGGCGCATCTGGAAATACCACAGTGCCCATATCGCGGCCATCGGCAATTAAGCCGTTTTCTGTTCTAAACGCACGCTGGCGGCGAAGCAACGCTTCTCGAACACGCGGCAATGCGGCCACTTTCGACGCTGCAGCACCCACTTCTTCATTTCGAATAGTGGTGGTGACATCTTCGCCTTCTAAAATAATCTTTCCTGCATTAGTGTCACTGTCTATCAAAAACTGCACATCAAGATTTGCAGCTAATGGGACGAGTGCTTCTTCGTTATCTAACGCAATTTGGTGATGAAGTGCTGCAAGTGATAGTACGCGATAAATTGCTCCGCTATCTAACACATCCCAGCCTAATTTTTCAGCCAATAGGCGACAAACAGTTCCTTTACCAGAACCACTTGGGCCATCTACGGTGATTACGGGCATTAATAACGCCGGCATTTAAAACCTCCTTCAATGCACACCAAAATAAACCGCCACATTATACGCCAATTAATAAAGATTATCCGCTTTTAGTATGTAACTTTTTATAAATACTTATAAATAGCCTATTTACTGACAGATGCTAACACTTTGAAAAATGTTGGGAATGTCTTATAAGTACAGGCCGGATCGTTAATCGTTATAGGCTTACCCCCTACTGCCACCATTGCAAAGCACATGGCAATACGGTGATCGTCGTAGGTATCTACAGCCACATTATTAAATTGCTTTGGCGGTGTGATCTCAATAAAGTCGTGCCCTTCAACCACTTCAGCCCCTACTTTTCTAAGCTCGGTGGCCATTGCATGTAAACGGTCAGTTTCTTTTACCCGCCAGTTATAAATATTACGAATAGCGGTTGGCCCTTTAGCAAACAAGGCAACAGTCGCCAAGGTCATTGCAGCATCAGGTATCGCATTAGCATCTATATCGATACCGTTAAGCTCGCCTTTACGAACAACTAAACGCTCGTCATACCAATCAATTTTAGCACCAACCTGCTCCATCACTTTAGCAAAGCCAATATCACCTTGAACTGATTTAGCGCCAACGCCTTTAATTTCTATTTCGCCACCGGCAATTGCTGCAGCAGCAATAAAATAAGAAGCCGATGAAGCATCACCTTCAACCATTATGCGCTCAACCGCTTGGTATTGCTGAGCACCTTTAACGAAGAACGTGGTGTAATTATCATGCTCAACAGTTACACCAAAGCGCGCCATCACATCCAGCGTAATATCAATATAAGGCTTAGAGACTAAGGTGCCTTTAATTTTAATGTGTGTATCGCCTTTAAATAACGGCGCAGCCATGAGCAGCGCCGTTAAAAATTGACTTGAAATACTGCCGTCAATTTCGACTTCACCGCCGGCTATTTGCCCACCGATAATTTTAAGTGGCGGGTAATCTTTATTTTTTAAATAACTAACATCACCCCCGAGCGCTTGTAAGGCATCAACTAAATGCCCTATAGGGCGCTCTTCCATGCGCGGCTCACCAATTAACTCATACTCACCAGCAATCGCACTCAGTACTGCCGTTAATGGCCGATACGCTGTACCTGCATTACCTAAAAACAACGGCTCAGTTGGCGTATTAAACACGCCACTCACGCCCTCTACGGTCGCTACGGTGCGCTCAGTATTAAGCGTTACATTAACGCCTAAGTGCTTTAACGCACCCAACATATGGCGAATATCGTCGCTATCGAGTAAGTTTTCAACAACCGTGGTGCCGTTAGATAATGCTGCTAATAATAAAATTCGGTTTGATAAACTCTTTGAGCCCGGTAATGTCACACTGCCATTAACTTGTGAAATAGGGGCTAAGAAAAGTTGCTCCATTAGCTATTCTCCTTGGCGAAGTTAGCCATAAAGTCAACTAGGGCTTGTACGCCTTCCAATGGCATCGCGTTATAAATACTGGCGCGCATCCCGCCAACAATACGATGACCTTCAAGCGCTAACAAGCCCGCTTCTTTTGACTCTTTGACAAACTTATCATTTAAGCTTTCATCAACCAGCCAAAAAGGCACATTCATACGTGAACGGCAATGCTTCGCTACTTTATTGGTATAAAAATCTGAATCATCAATAAAGTCATAAAGCAGCTGCGCTTTTGCAATATTATGTGCCTCCATGGCTTTTACACCCCCGGTTTGCTCAAGCCATGCAAATACTTCAGCCGCTAAATACCAAGCAAAGGTCGGTGGGGTGTTAAACATGCTGCCTTGTTTTGCTTCAAGGGCGTAATCTAAAATACCCGGCTTGGCGAGCCCTTCACGCTCAAGTAGCGTTTTGCGAACAATCACAATAGCAATGCCCGATGGACCGATATTTTTTTGTGCACCCGCGTAAATTAAATCAAATTTATTAACGTCGATTTCGCGCGATAAAATAGTCGACGACATATCGGCCACAATCGGCGCCGTTGGATGACTGGGTACATCAAATATTTCAAGGCCGTCTACGGTTTCATTCGGGCAATAGTGAATGTAAGCCGCATCAGCAGGTAAAACCCAATCGGCTACCTGCTTAATAGAAAACAAACCGTTATCATCATTGCGCACATCAACAGCGTGTGTATTTGTAAACTTATCGGCTTCGCTGGTTGCACTTTTTGACCAAACGCCATTTTCACAATAAACTGCTTTTTTACCGTTAACATGAAGGTTTAAAGGTACGGCACTGAATTGACCTCGACCACCACCGTGCATAAATAGCACTTCAAACTCGTCACTTATATTCATTAAACGACGCAGGCTGGCTTCACATTTAGCGGTTAATGCTAAAAATTCATGACTACGATGACTTACTTCCATCACCGACACACCTAGACCTTGCCAGTTTAAAAACTCTTTTTGCGCTTTTTGCATAACAGCTGGTGGTAACATTGCAGGGCCTGCACAAAAATTATATATACTCATTACCTTTTCCTCATTCCAGTAATTTAACTTGAATTAAACTAATTTAATTTTTTTCAACCACATAAAAAAAGCGGCCAAGGCCGCTTTTTTCAATCTAATTATTCTGAAGGAGGATTGTCATCCGCCACTTCATCAATAACTGTATCTACTGTTTCAACGTCTTCGATATCAACCAAGTCACTTTCAGTCACTTCAATCTCTTCTATACGTTGTAAACCAACTACTTGCTCTTCGTCAATAGTTCTGATCAAAATAACACCTTGGGTGTTACGTCCAACCGTAGAAACTTCATTAACGCGAGTACGTACTAAGGTACCACGATTCGAAATAATCATTATTTCGTCGTTGTCATCAACCTGTACAGCACCAACAACAGCACCGTTACGCTCACTCACTTTGATTGATACAACACCTTGTGTTGCACGACTCTTAGATGGGTAATCTTCAAGTTGAGTGCGCTTGCCGTAACCATTTTCTGTCACTGTTAATATTGCACCATCATTCTTTGGTACAATAAGTGATACAACACGCTGATCGTCAGGCATCTTAATACCACGAACACCCGTTGCAGTACGGCCCATAGGACGTACGCCTTTGAAACGGATTTCAGGCTTACCTTCTTCATCAAGAACAGGGTTACCATTTTCATCAACAACAGCTGTTTCTTCAGCCTCTTTAAAGCGAACAACTTTACCCGCATCAGTGAACAACATAATTTCGTTGCTGCCATCGGTAATATCAACACCGATTAAACTATCACCTTCGTTTAAGTTAACCGCAATAATTCCGCTTGCACGTTGACGACTGTATGCCGTTAATGGCGTTTTCTTAACAGTACCAAATGCTGTCGCCATAAAGATGTACTTATCATCTTCATAATCGCGTACTGGCAGGATTGCAGTAATACGTTCATCTGCTTCAAGTGGTAATAAGTTAACAATTGGCTTACCGCGCGCTGCACGACTGGCAAGTGGCAACTGGTATACTTTAAGCCAATATAAACGACCCGCTGTAGAGAAACAAAGAATAGTATCGTGCGTATTGGCAACCAATAAACGTTCAATGAAATCTTCATCTTTCATCTTAGTTGCTGATTTACCTTTACCACCACGACGCTGCGCTTCGTAATCAGTTAATGCTTGATACTTAACGTACCCTTCATGTGAAAGCGTAACAACTACGTTTTCTTCGTTGATTAAATCTTCAAGGCTTATATCATGTGCTGCAGCATTTATTTCAGTGCGGCGCTCATCACCATATTGCTCTTTAATTTCAACGAGCTCATCACGAATAACTTCCATTAAACGCTCTGGATTTGCCAAAATGAATAATAACTCGGCAATCAACTCAAGTAATGATTGATATTCGGTAAGAATTTTTTCGTGTTCAAGACCAGTAAGTTTGTGTAAACGTAAGTCTAATATTGCTTGAGCTTGTTGCTCAGAAATATAGTACTGACCATCACGAATACCAAGCTCGCTTGCTAACCAATCTGGGCGTGCCACGTTGTCTTCGCCTGCTTTATCAAGCATGGCTTTAACATTACCTAATTCCCATGGACGCGCTGTTAATGCAACTTTTGCTTCAGCAGGTGTTGGCGACTTACGAATAAGCTCGATAATTGGGTCAATGTTAGCCAGTGCAATCGCTAAACCTTCTAGCGTATGCGCACGGTCGCGGGCTTTGCGTAAATCAAATACCGTACGACGGGTAACAACTTCACGACGGTGAATAATAAATTCTTCAAGCATTTCTTTTAAGTTGAAACACTTAGGTTGGTTATTAATTAACGCAACCATATTCATACCAAACACAGTTTGTAACTGAGTTTGTGAATAAAGGTTGTTTAAAATAACTTCACCTACGTCACCACGTTTGATCTCGATAACGATACGCATACCGTCTTTATCTGATTCATCACGTAATGCGCTGATCCCTTCAATTTTTTTATCTTTAACTAGCTCGGCGATTTTTTCAATCAAACGTGCTTTGTTAACTTGGTAAGGGATTTCATGAACAATAATGGTTTCGCGACCCGTCTTTTCATCGGTTTCGATGTCAGCACGCGCACGCATGTACACTTTACCACGACCGGTTTGATAAGCTTGTTCAATGCCTTTTTTACCGTTAATAATCGCCGCAGTTGGGAAATCAGGCCCAGGAATGTAATCCATTAACTCAGTAATGGTCAATTCAGGGTTTTGAATAAGCGCTAAACAGCCATTCACGACTTCTGTTAAGTTATGTGGCGGAATATTTGTTGCCATACCAACCGCAATACCCGATGAACCATTAACTAATAGGTTAGGTATTTTAGTGGGTAACACATCAGGAATTTGCTCTGTGCCATCGTAGTTAGGCACAAAATCAACCGTTTCTTTTTCAAGATCGGCTAATAATTCGTGCGACATTTTTGCCATACGTACTTCTGTATAACGCATTGCCGCTGCTGAATCACCATCAACCGAACCAAAGTTACCCTGACCATCTACTAGCATGTAACGCAGTGAGAATGGCTGAGCCATACGTACGATGGTGTCATAAACTGCACTGTCGCCGTGTGGGTGGTATTTACCGATTACGTCACCGACCACACGGGCCGATTTTTTGTAAGGCTTGTTCCAGTCATTACTAAGCTCGTTCATTGCAAACAAAACGCGGCGGTGAACAGGTTTTAAACCGTCACGTACGTCTGGTAATGCACGTCCTACAATTACACTCATGGCGTAATCTAAGTAGGAGTTTTTTAACTCGTCTTCAATATTGACTGGCAGAATTTCATTGGCGAGATCAGTCATTTGATATCACATTCCTTCAGTATCAGCTCTTAACAACCCAGTATTAGGTATTAAGAGTGTTTGTTATTATTTCTAAGTAACCATGCTATCACAATTAATTTTAATTTACAGGCGCAAAACTTTGCGATTTATCAATTTAGGCCTATATAATGGCCTCAGATTGACGAGGAAGTATTTTATGACCGAACATCAAAATGTAGATAACGCAGAAATAGCAAAGTTTGAAGCCATCGCAGAGCGTTGGTGGGATTTAGAAGGCGAATTTAAGCCGCTTCACGAAATTAATCCATTACGATTAGATTTCATCGCAGACAAAACCAAAGGATTATTTGATAAAGAAACCCTCGATGTAGGATGTGGTGGTGGCATTTTAAGTCACAGCATGGCGCGAATGGGCGCTAAAGTAACTGGCATTGATATGGGCCAAGAGCCTTTAACTGTCGCCAAGTTACACAGCTTAGAAACAAGTGTCCCCGTTGAGTATATAAAAGTACCTGCAGAGCAGTTTGCAGATGAGCACCCTGAGCGCTTTGATGTGATCACTTGTATGGAAATGTTAGAGCACGTCCCCGACCCTGCTTCTATTATTCATGCGGTGGCTAAATTAGCAAAACCTGGGGCCGATGTTTTTTTCTCTACTCTTAATAAAACCCCAAAAGCTTATTTATACGCTATTGTCGGTGCAGAAAAACTATTAAAAATGGTCCCCGAAGGTACGCACGACCATAAAAAATTTATTAAACCTGCACAATTAATTGCATGGGCAGAGCAAGCTGGCTTAAAAGTACGTGCCAGTGCTGGTTTAAGTTACAACCCGCTTTCTAAGCAATACACAATGAATGATGATGTGAGCGTAAATTATATGCTGCATTTTGAGAAGTTAGCGTAATGGCAAGCTCTCAAATCCCCATTGCCCCAATGGAATATCAAGCATTGCTGTTTGACTTAGATGGCACTTTACTCGATACCGCCGATGATTTAGGCGCCGCACTCAACACTGTGCTGCGTAATCATCAGCATCCTGAAGTGAGTCGTGATATATATCGACCCGCAGCTTCAAATGGTGCTGCCGCTTTATTGGCTGCTGGTTTTAAAGAAAGCTGGGCGCAACAACCGCAAGAGCAACTTTTACAAGAGCTAGTTACGCAATACGCTGCCAACATTGCCACCCATACCCAATGTTTTGTAGGAATAGAGCAATTACTAATCGCACTTGATAACAAAGCAATCCCTTGGGGAATTATGACCAATAAGCCCGGATTTTTAACTGATCCTTTAGTCAAGGCGATTCCTGCGTTAAAAAATGCACGTATTGTGATAAGCGGTGATACCTTAGCTGAATCTAAGCCCTCACCCCTTCCTTTACTGTATTGCGCTGAGCAAATGAGTGTAGATCCTTCACGTTGCTTATATATAGGTGATGCGCAGCGTGACATTCAAGCAGGTAAAGCAGCCAATATGCACACCGCAACCGCACTATGGGGATATGTACCGAGTGTTGACGAGGCATTGGCTTGGAATGCGGATTTTAATTGGCACAGTCCTATAGATGCATTTAACCACATATAGTGCCATGTTAATTAATAAACACTACATATTGTGATTGTGTTAGTTTTTACGCAAAGCTTGATGATAAAAAAAGCAGACAAAATTTATTTTAAAAAAGCGTAAATTTAATCTTTCCTTAGTTGATTTTTACAAATTTCAACTTAACCGAATGATCAAAGGTTAATGTCTACTAACACAATTACGTTATCCCAACGTTATCCACAATGAGAGCGGTTTCTGTCCCTTGCAAAAGATACCAGACCACACTATCTTGTGATCTCTAATTTAAACAACACCAGATATTGTGGCTAAATGTTATTCAATTAAATTCACCAAACCGGTGAAAATAACAATAAACGAATAGGCACTGCGCTTTTTTAGGTGCACGCATTGGTCAAAAATATTTAATTCCCAAGGAATACAGGCAAAGCTATGAACCAACAGTTATCTGTAAGCAAACGTGACGGTCGTAAAGAGCCACTCGATCTTGATAAGATCCATCGCGTTATTGAATGGGCCGCCGAAGGTTTAAATAACGTTTCGGTTTCACAAGTTGAACTTAAATCGCATATTCAATTTTATGACGGTATTCGTACTAAAGACATCCACGAAACGATTATTAAAGCTGCTGCGGATCAGATTTCTAAAGAATCGCCTGATTATCAGTACCTTGCTGCTCGTTTAGCTGTATTCCATTTACGTAAAAAAGCCTATGGCCAGTTTGAGCCACCGCGTCTTTTTGACCATGTTACTAACATGGTTGAACAAAAACGTTACGATGCACATTTACTCGTTGATTACACAGAGCAAGAATTAGATGAGCTAGATGCGTACTTAGATCATTCTCGCGATCTTAACTTTAGCTACGCAGCAGTAAAACAGCTTGAAGGTAAATACCTAGTTCAAAACCGTGTAACGGGTGAGATTTATGAAAGCGCGCAGTTTTTATATATCTTAGTGGCTGCAAGCTTATTCTCTGATTACCCTCGTGATACACGTATTGATTACATCAAACGTTTTTATGATGCGGTTTCATTATTTAAAATTTCTTTACCTACGCCAATTATGTCGGGCGTACGTACACCAACACGCCAGTTTAGCTCATGTGTACTTATTGAGTGTGGCGATAGCCTAGACTCAATTAATGCTACATCATCAGCAATTGTTAAATACGTTTCTCAACGTGCTGGTATTGGTATTAATGCAGGTCGTATTCGTGCATTAGGTAGCCCTATTCGTAACGGTGAAGCGTATCACACTGGCTGTATTCCGTTTTATAAGCACTTTCAAACAGCGGTTAAAAGCTGTTCGCAAGGCGGTGTACGTGGTGGCGCAGCAACCCTTTTCTACCCGCTTTGGCATTTAGAAGTTGAAAACTTATTAGTACTTAAAAACAACCGTGGTGTTGATGATAACCGCGTACGTCACTTAGATTACGGCGTACAGTTTAATAAACTCATGTACTCACGTTTAATTAAAGATGATTACATTACGTTATTCAGCCCCTCTGATGTGCCTGGCCTTTACGATGCATTTTTTGAAGATCAAGACGAGTTTGACGCGCTATATGTAAAATATGAGCAAGACGAGTCAATTCGTAAAAAACGAATTAAAGCAATTGAGCTGTTCTCTATGTTTGCTCAAGAACGTGCTAGCACGGGTCGTATTTACTTACAAAACGTTGACCACTGTAATACACACAGTCCGTTTATCTCAAAAGTGGCTCCGATCCGTCAATCTAACTTATGTTTAGAAATTGCGTTACCAACTAAGCCTCTTAGCAACGTGAATGATGAAGAAGGTGAAATTGCACTTTGTACATTATCTGCGTTTAACTTAGGTGCCATTGAGTCTTTAGATGAACTAGAAGAGTTAGCTGAGCTTGCGGTACGCGCACTTGATAACCTACTTGATTTCCAAGACTACCCAGTACCTGCAGCTAAAAATGCAACTATGGGACGTCGTACGCTAGGCATAGGCGTTATTAACTACGCATACTACCTAGCTAAAAACGGTAAGCGTTATTCAGATGGCAGCGCAAATGCGCTTACGCACAGAACATTTGAAGCGATTCAGTACTACCTAATGAAAGCGTCTAATGAGCTGGCAAAAGAACGTGGTGCCTGTCCTAAATTTAACGAAACAACGTACTCACAAGGTATTATGCCAACCGATACGTACAAACGTGATTTAGATAAAATTTGTGATGAACCACTTCACCTTGATTGGGACGCGTTACGTGCCAGTATTAAAGAGCACGGTATGCGTAACTCAACACTGAGCGCATTAATGCCCTCAGAAACATCATCGCAAATATCTAATGCAACCAATGGCATTGAGCCACCGCGTGGCCACATTAGTGTTAAAGCAAGTAAAGACGGTATTTTAAAGCAAGTTGTCCCTGAGTACGAACGCCTTAAAGATAGCTATGAGTTACTGTGGGATATCCCATCTAACGATGGTTACTTACAATTAGTAGGCATAATGCAGAAATTTATCGACCAAACGATTTCAGCAAATACTAATTATGATCCAAATAAATACGAAGGCGGTAGAGTACCTATGAAAGTCTTATTAAAAGACTTACTTGGTGCCTACAAGCTAGGTGTTAAAACACTGTACTACCATAACACCCGTGATGGCGCATCAGATGCACAAGAAGACGCTCCAGAAGTGGAAGATGATGATTGTGCAGGCGGCGCGTGTAAAATTTAATAGTTAAACTTAAAGCGGGCACCTTGCCCGCTTTGTCCTGATAGTTTTAGTGATAGTTTTTTGAGTGATAAACATGTCTTATACTACTTTTAGCAGAAATCATAATAACCAAATGCAAGAGCCAATGTTTTTTGGTCAAACCGTTAACGTGTCACGTTACGATCAACAAAAATACCCTATTTTTGAAAAGCTGATTGAAAAACAATTGTCTTTCTTTTGGCGTCCTGAAGAAGTTGACGTAAGTAAAGACCGTTTAGACTTTCAAGCGCTTCCTGATCACGAAAAACATATCTTTTTAAGTAACTTAAAATACCAAACTTTACTTGATAGTGTTCAAGGCCGTTCGCCTAACGTTGCACTATTGCCAATTGTGTCAATTCCTGAGCTTGAAACATGGATTGAAACATGGGCGTTTAGTGAAACCATTCACAGCCGTTCATACACACATATTATTCGTAATGTAACTCAAGCGCCTGAACTCATCTTTGACGACATTGTTAGCAATGACAAAATTAGTGAACGTGCCGATGCCGTAACCACTTATTACGACGATTTAATTAACTCAGTGTCGCTTTACAATCTGTACGGTGAAGGCAAACATGACATTAATGGTGAAACCGTGGTGGTTAACTTATTCGAGCTGAAAAAGAAATTGTATCTGGCGATGATGTCAGTGAACATTCTTGAAGCTATTCGCTTTTATGTCAGCTTTGCGTGTTCATTTGCGTTTGCAGAGCGTGAGCTAATGGAAGGCAATGCTAAAATTATTAAGCTTATTGCCCGTGATGAAGCGCTTCACCTTTCAGGCACTCAGCATATTTTAAATATTATGCAAGATGGCAAAGACGACCCTGAAATGGCAATTGTTGCTGCACAGTGCCGTGAAGAAGCAATCAAGATGTTTGTTGACGCTGCAGAGCAAGAAAAAGAATGGGCAGAGTACCTGTTTAAAGATGGCTCGATGATTGGTTTAAATAAACACATTCTATGTCAATATGTTGAGTACATTACCAATGCGCGTATGACCGCGATTGGTCTACCTGCACAGTTTGAAAACAACAGTAACCCTATTCCGTGGATCAACTCATGGTTAGTGTCTGACAATGTGCAAGTTGCTCCTCAAGAGGCCGAAATAAGCTCATACTTAGTTGGTCAGATTGATTCACAAGTAGATGCCGATGAATTTGGTGACTTTGATTTATAATGACTGATAGAACCACTGCAAGTATCACGCTTGCAGATAACAGCCAGCGCATTGATTTTGCCGCTGGCTGCCCTTCTCTTTTGCATTGCCTAGAATCGAATAAGATTGATGCCGCTTACCAATGCCGTGAGGGATATTGCGGTGCGTGTCGAGCAACACTTGTCTCTGGTGAAGTTAATTACAATGAAGAGCCGTTAGCGTTTGTTCGCGATGGTGAAATACTTCTGTGTTGCTGCAAACCAAATGGTGATATCAGTATTAATTTAAAGTAACTAACTCACATTAAGCGTATTTAACAGCACAAGAATAATATATAACAGCTAGGTTTGTACCAAACCTGTTTGCCGTGTTTTTAAACTCAAACACGCCTACTAGTACAGTGTTATTTACTCTGAATATTTTGCAGGCACAAATCGGTAATGACCCGTAATTGTATAAGCAAAAAGCATATCGCTCATTTCAGGTCCGCGACCAATATTGTGCACAATAAGCGGGTGACCACTGTCCTGCGCTATTTGATTAACGACCATACCTATGTGCGGTAAATTGCCTGGCAGCATCCAAGTGACTATGTCACCGGTTTTATAATCTGCTGCATTAGGCGATTTAGTTAACACTTGAGCATGGCGCTCAAAGTAAACCCCTAAGTTAGGTACACGTCGATGATCAATGTTTTTATCTGGCTTGGTTAATCCCCAAATACGCTTAGAAGGATATGCGCGAAAATTGGCCTGCATGTCTTCATGTACTAACTTTTGTAAATCTATACCAAGCTGTCGATACGATCTAATTATAACATCAGTACACACACCAATATTAGCGGGCACATCGCCACCTGGGTATTCAAGCCTATAATAGGCGCCATCGTAAGTTACTTGTTGCGTTGTTCTGTGTATCAATGCGTTGACAATATCATGATTGAAATCGGCTGCCTTTACATCAAGGGCAGATAAAGCTAGTAAATAGAGCACAAAGCGCGACATATAAATTCCTTTTATAATATTTATTAACTAAAACTGTTGAGTAATATAGTCAGAAATATTAAATTTATTTCCATTGCTGGTAAAGTGCGCATCAAGTGCATAGGCCATTATTTCAAGCGGAGCATCATTGTAACCACAGGTTTGGATTTCATTGATGTAGCGCATAATAAAAGCGTGAGCACCGAGCTCGCGCCATTGAACTACATGAGCCAGCTCATGAAAATGCACTCTTAAATTCCGCGCAACATGAGGTAATATGTAATAAGTGTTTTTATAGGTGATCCCTGCTACATCCATGTCAATAAAATCGCTTAAACCAATTTCACGTAAACCAGCAAAGTCAGGCTTGGGAATGTGTTCAACAACCACATAAAATGCAGTTTTCAAAAATTCATGCGGGTAAAAAGTCGCAAATTCGCTAACAAATGTATCACAGCATATTCTTTGATGAACATACAATCCATTGTTCTATTTGCGCTAGCATGTTTTCTCCAAAAAATTTGCTTTTATCAATAAAAAAGCGCCGATGGTATTATTAGTGACGCTGATTATTAATAATGGCTATAAAATTGCCTAGCCTTCTTCTTCAACCAAAGATTCTAATAACTCATGGATCTCTGATTTTAATTCTTTGTCTTCAATTTTATTCGCACTGATTTTAGCATCTTGCAGATTTTTAATTGCCGCTTCTTTATCACCCAGCTCAAGCTGTAAAGTAGCCATAGAAAAGGCAACAGACGACATATGATCTTTGTTATTAATTTCTATCGACTTCTGTAACGCTTTTTCGTAAGTCTCAATAGCTTCTTCTAGCTCTTCGGTGAAATCAGCCAATGTTTCCCACTGAACAGGGTGATCTTTCGCTGTATTTTCGTTTTCAATACAAATAGCTTTTAGCTCAGCATATAAAGATTCAAACTGTTTAGTATCATTTTTATTAGCCGCTGCCATCAGCTTTTCCGCCAAATCGTGAACCGCTTTGTATACTTTAGTATTCATAATTAATTGCTACCTTATTAACGCGCCTTTTTTGATTTATTAAAGGCATCGTATTGGAAATATATTCCCTAATAGTACATTATTATTAAGCGCTGCGTTGTTACAAAAGTATTATAAGCGATAAAAACAGAGGTTTAATTTAAAAAACTGGATATTACAGTGCTACACTTAACGCTTAATTTAAGTCGCAATAGTAAATACCTACCCTATGCAAAATTGCAATCAATGCGGTAAATGCTGCACTAAATATGGTGCGGCAGATTTAGATACAAATCAGGATGAAATTGAAATGTGGGCGTTATTCAACCCAGAAATATTTCAATATGTTAAAAACGATCAGTTATGGTTTGATCCCAAAACAGGCGAGCAATTAACGCAATGCCCATTTTTAGTACTTAGCAGTAAAAAATATCCACAAGAAAAAGATAAATATACATGCAGTATTTACCATGACCGTCCTCAAGATTGCCGACACTACCCAAGCTTAATTTCAGAAATGATAAACGATGACTGTGAAATGCTTGAACCAATCGATAAACAAAATCCTTTCAAAGCACAAAAAAAGTTAGACATACTGATGATAGACAGCCGCTCCTAAATTTAACTGTAATAATACCGTGCTAAATTAAATTTATCGCTCTCTTGTGTTATTCAACGCAAAATTAAAAGTTATAGTATAACATTGTTGATGATGCCATTTTGTAGTGTTATATTATATCACAACATAACAACCACGATTCGAAGTAATTATGACAAAGTTAACACTCATATCCTCAGCGCTACTGTCTGTTTTGTGTTCTAACTCTGCCCTAGCAGCAACGATTAACGGCACAGTAACAGATTCAAAAAAACAACCTATTGCTAATGCAACTATTCATGTTCACGGAAAATCACAAAGCGTGAAAAGCAATGAACAAGGTCAATTTAGTATCGACATAGATGCTAAAAGCCAATTACACATTAGTAAAGATAACTACATCGATTCACGTATATCGCTTGAGAATGTAGACGATACAATTACTGTTACATTAAAGCCGTCTTCGGTTGAAACTGTCGTTGTGTATGCCTCGGCCCTGCATAAAAATAGTTTAGAAATGATTTCACCTGTGAGCGTACTATCAGGGGATGAACTAAAAAATAAAGCGAAACCGACCCTAGGTGAAACACTTAAAGGAATACCAGGAGTAAACGCGAGTTATTTCGGCCCTGTCTCTTCAAGTCCGATTATTCGTGGCCTAGGTGGTCCTCGTGTTAAAATTACTCAAAACGGTTTAGATAGCAGTGATGCATCACGTATTGGTCCAGATCACGCAACATCAAGTGATAGCTTAGCCGCTGAACAAATTGAAGTACTACGAGGCCCAAGCACCCTACTATATGGCTCTGGTGCGATTGGCGGTGTAGTAAATGTGGTTGATAACCGTATTCCAACCAATAATATTGACGCACTCTCGGGAGCGGCACAATACACACACGATACCGTTTCAAATGCGAACACTTATGCGGCAAAATTAGAAACAGGCAGCAATAATTTTAATTTTCATTTTGATGGCACCAAACGCAGTGGTGATGACTATCAAACGCCTCGCTTTAACCTACCGGATGAACATGAAGAAGGTGAAGTACACATTGAGGGCGATGAAGAAACAGCCACTTCAGTTGAAAATACCTTTATCGACAGTGAAACAGTAAACTTTGGTACCAGCTATGTCGGTGAGCATTTAACTGTTGGCTTTTCATACGGCAATATTGAAACAGATTATGGTATTCCTGGGCATTCACATGATCACGGTCACGCCCATGAAGAAGAAGGCGATCATGAAGCGCACGCAGATGAAGAACACGCAGAAACTCCCGTTTATGCTCATTTAGAGCAAGATCGTTGGCAAGGACTGGTAAGTTATGCATTTCATGATAACTGGATTGAATCGATTAATCTTCGTCTTGGCTATACCGACTATACGCACAGTGAAATTGAAGATGGCGCGATTGGCACCACGTTTAGTAACGAAACCACAGAAGCACGTTTAAATGTAGAGCATCAGTTAGGCCAATGGCATGGCATGATTGGCTATCACTATAGTGAATCTGATTACGATGCAATTGGCGAAGAAGCGTTTACGCCTGCAAGTGTCACTACCACTCATGCGTTATATCTACTTGAAGAACGCACATTTGGCGATGTCACCGTAGAGCTTGGCGCCCGCCTAGAAGATTATGATATCAAAAGTGATGTAGATACACATCAGCACAGCCATGATGAACAACCTGTATCAGCAGATGAGACTATTAACTACACCCAAAGCTTTACTAATGTAAGTGCCTCAGCCGGTGCGATTTGGGAGTATATGCCAAGTCACAACCTAGCCGTTAGCTTATCACATTCAGAGCGTGCGCCACTTTCAGCTGAATTACTCTCTAATGGTTTGCATGTTGCCACAGGTACTTATGAGCTTGGCTTGGGCTATCATATTGAAGGGGCAGAAGCGCATTTTGAACCTGAAGAAATTAAACAAGAGACCTCAACCAATCTTGATATTAGTTTACGTCGTTTTAGCGGTGACTTTGGCTACACCGTCAACTTTTTCTATAACGATATTAAAAACTTTTATTATCAACAAAACACCGGATTAGTGTTTGATGAAATGGATGGTTTTGAACCTGCTGCAAATGGACACAGCGATGCAATTGATGTTTATCAATTTACCAGTAAAGATGCGCAGCTTTATGGTTTTGAATTTGATGCACATTATCAAATAAACCCCAGCGCCATGGTAAAAGTATTTGGTGACTCTACTCGCGCCAAACTAAAAGATAATGAAGGTAATTTACCACGTATCCCTGCCAATAAATTGGGCTCAGAACTACAATATACCCTAGGTAATGCGCAATTTACCTTAACAGGAACCCATTACTTTGAGCAAAATGATATTAGTGCTTACGAAACGGCAACGGATGGCTATACATTAATTGATTTACAAGCTAATTATCAGCTTGATTTAGGTGCCGTTGATACGCAGCTATACCTAAGTGTTGATAATATAACTGATGAGCTTGGTTTCGTGCATAGTTCATTTATTAAAGATACGGCACCTCTTCCTGGGCGTAACTTCCAATTAGGCGTTAGAGGCTACTTTTAAAACGCGCTCATTTTTAATCAGACAATAAAAAACCGCATTCGTAATAATGAATGCGGTTTTTTTACAACTAAATTCTAATTAAAGAATTGCGTGTAACTCAACGTCAAATACTAGAGTTGAGTAAGGTGCGATTGCAGCACCGGCACCACGTTCACCATAAGCAAGCTCATGAGGAACATATAAACGCCATTTAGTACCTACTGGCATCATTTGTAATGCTTCAGTCCAACCTTTGATCACGCCACCTACTGGGAATTCAGCAGGTTGACCGCGCTCGTATGAGCTATCAAAAACAGTACCGTTTACTAAAGTACCGTGGTAATCAACACGTACTGTAGACTCTGCAGTTGGCTTTTCACCTTCACCTGTTGCAAGTACTTCGTACTGAAGACCTGACTCAGTAACTGTAATTTCAGGACGTTTTGCGTTTTCTTCTAAAAATGCAATACCTTCAGCTGCCAATACTTTAGCTTCTTCTTCACGACGAGCTTGGATCTCTTCGTTAATTTTCTCAAATGCAGCTTGGATCTCAGGGATCTCTACTTGAAAAGCACTGCCTGCATACGCATCTTTCATGCCTTCAAATACTGAATTTAAGTTTAAACCTTCAAAAGGGTTAGCCTTAAGTTGCTCACCCATTTGTAAGCCAATACCGTAACTTGCTTTTTCAGCATCTGTAGTAAAATTATCTGACATAATGTGTTATTCACGTTTTGTTAGTTAAAAGACCCGTATATGCTATCACAAAATAAAAGCCGTTTGGGGCTAGTTTTTATTGAGTTTTTCTTTAATTAAACCAATAGCAAAGGTACATACAGGTAAACTGAGCAAAATTCCAACAAGTAAGCTCATCGACAATAATCCAGCCACACCGACCAGTAAAAGAGGCACAGCCACCAAACCGATAATGCCAATGTAAAATGCACCCCACACTGGCCAAAAATGATCGTATTTTGTGATTAAATGCCCGGATAAAAGATTAAATCCGATGCCATATAAGAAAGTCATCATCAGCGCATTATTTGGGTATGCATCAATGGCCATTTTTTGTAATAACGATATGGCACTTTGGTAACAATAACCAAACACAGTCCATAGCAGGATGTGCTTGAGTAAACGTTTAGAAAAGGATAACTCCGGGGACTGTGACATAATAAAGCTCCAGATAGCAAAAAACCGCCAATAAGGCGGTTTTTTAAATAATGGTGGAGAGATAGGGATTTGAACCCTAGAGGGGCTATAAACCCCTGCCGGTTTTCAAGACCGGTGCATTCGACCACTCTGCCATCTCTCCGCACGGCGCGCATAATAAGATCATACGCTTAGCTTGTAAAGCCCTATTTTACTAAAACCGGTTAAATAGTTAAATATTAATCAGGATAGTCATAAACCCTAGTAATATTGTTTAGGTCTGCGGGCAATCCAAGAACATACTAAACACACCAGTAAGCTGGCAGTTAAAAATGCAATACTTTGAAATATTAAATCGAAGCGGTTTAAATCATCACTTGGGATCACAACTAACACAAACGAAGGTAGGACGGTGAATAATAGAACATAGCAGCATATTTTAAAGGCTCTGCCAAAATCAAATCGTCGAGACTGTTGCATCCACCATGTTAGCAGTACTAGGACACCCATCGCAGTTGCAGCAATAAAGTGAGCTGCTTGTGTATTCATTGCAACATAAAATGTCGCAAGCGCGCCAACAACACCCCAGATTGACCAAGCAAACCAGTTTTCTTTTTCACGTAAAAATAAATTTCCCATCATTTTCGTCTTCTTTATCGTTATTATTGGTAAGACTTTCCATACATTAACAAAAAACAACCGATTAAAAAACAAACTGAAGAAGATTTATTGCGTATGGTGCTTCCGTGCGCTTCTCGCAGCTACAATATTAACCGCGGTAGTGTAACACGATTAACTTAATGAATTATGACTATATTGAATATAAAAAGTTCATCCTATTGCTACAAAAAACTAAAAAAGTTTTCTGGTTTATGGCGCGGTGACTTTTTACACTCAACTGCTGGCGTCCCTAAGTACAAATAACCCACTATTTCATCATCATCATTTAAGTTAAGCGCGTGTTTAACACTGGGGCTTTGTGCAAAGTAACCTGTGCGCCAAATACCGCCAAGCCCTTGTGCAAATGCGGCTTGTTGCATAGCCAGCACGCCACAGCCTGCACTTTGAACTTGTTCTATTCTTGGTACTTTTGGATGTTGTTGATATTTTGCAATGGCAATAATGATCATGGGTGCTCTAAGGGGTAACTCTTTAGCACGATTAATTACTTTTTCAGCTTGCTGCTCGGCCAAAGCGCTTTGATAATAAATTTCACCTAACTTATGACGTGCATCCCCTTGAACAATAATATATTGCCAAGGCGCAATACAGCCATGATCAGGAACTCTGAGCCCAGCCTGCTGAATAATGTTTAGTTGTTCTTCATTAGGGCCTGGCTCTGTCAGTTTTGCATCTGACTGGCGGGTTAATAAAAGCTCAATAGCATCCATTATAATTACTCAAAAGACAAAACAATAGCATACCATTGAAACCCTTAGGTTAAAATATAATGGGCACCCCGCTGTTATTATTTGCTTATCAAGAAAGTACCTAGGTTAAAAAAGTACACAAATAATATCGCAACCCAAATAGCCGTGTATTTGTACCATTACAAAGTGACGCTCGCCTTTTGCGTGTAAATAATTAGGTCGAACTAATGAGAGGCTTTATCGATTTAATTTTGCCAGTTAAGCGTTGTAGCCGAGGCACCATTGAAAATCGCAATAGCGTATTTATTAGCTATACAAGGAATGGGGTAAGGTAAAAAACAACAATATAAGGGTCTGATTAAAAGTTAACTATCTTTAAAAAATAATCAGACCCGTGTACTTACTTAAATTGCATATTAAATACTGCGTGCAACTTGTAAAGCTTCAAATATAGCGCGCTTGGCATCAATAGCAGCAGCGAGTTTAGCGCCACCAATAACATGAACCTTGGCATTCTCTGCTTGCGCCTTAAATAGCTCGTCGTTAGACACTTGACCAATACAGGCAATAACCGTATCGACTGGCAGTACTTGAGTTTCACCAGCAACACTAATGGTTAGGCCGTTTTTATCAAAACTATGGTATTGGCAATTGGCAATTTGTTTAACACCATGTTGTTTAGCAACTTGACGATGTATCCAACCGGTTGTTTTACCTAAGTCACCACCAAAGCGCCCTGCACTGCGTTTTAGCATATAGAGTTGACGTTCATCTTTATGCGGCTGAGGTTCACACTCTATGCCCCATTGGGTTTTAAAGTCGCTGATGCTTTGTGATTTATGTTCGCTTAAAAATGCCACCATATCAAAACCTATACCGCCTGCGCCTAATATAGCAATAGAATTACCAAGTTCAACCTCACCGCGTATAACTTCATCGTAAGCAAATACACGCTTATTATCGCTGCATTTAATCGTAGCTTCACGTGGTCTTACACCCGTGGCAAAAACCATATCGTCAAACTGGCTCAGCATACTATCATCAAATGCTTTGCCTAATTCAATGGTGACGTTTAAACGCTTAAGTTCATTGGTAAAGTAAGCCAATGTATGGTTAAAGTCTTCTTTACCTGGTATTTGCATGGCTAAATTAAACTGCCCACCCATATGCTGCTTTTGGTCAATAAGCGTTACATTGTGACCTTTTTGCGCTAAGTAGCAACTTGAAGAAAGCCCAGCAGGACCCGCTCCAACCACTAAAACATTTTTAGCTATTGCGGCTTTTTCTAGAGGGTAATCAAGTTCAAAACCCGCTTGTGGGTTAACTAAGCACGTGGCACGTTTACCTTTAAATACATGATCTAAACAACCCTGATTACAACCAATACAAATATTAATATGCTCAGATTGCTTAGCCGCGTATTTATTAAAAAATTCAGGATCAGCTAATAATGGACGCGCCATAGAGATTAAATCAGCCTCACCCGCCGTTAAAATATCATTGGCAATCTCTGGTGTATTAATGCGGTTTACGGCAATAACAGGCACGCTAATGACATCTTTTAAACGCTTTGACGCTTCTTTAAATGCGCCTGGGGGTACCATGCTTGCAATTGTCGGTACTCGAGCTTCATGCCAACCAATGCCAGTGTTAAAAATATCAACACCTGCTTTTTCAAGTGCAATAGCTTGTTGTGTTACTTCCTCAGGAGTTGAGCCATTCGGAATTAAATCGATAACAGACAGTCTAAAAATAATTAGAAATTTATCTGAAACTTTAGCTCTTACTGCTTTTACAATCTCAACAGCTAAACGCATTCTGTTTTCAAGACTGCCACCAAACTCATCGTCTCGTTTGTTTGTATGCGGTGCCATAAATTCATTGATTAAGTAACCTTCAGAGCCCATCACCTCAACGCCATCGTAACCTGCTTTTTCTGCTAAATATGCAGAGTTAGCAAAATCTTTAATGGTTTTTTTAATTGAACTTAAAGACATAGCCTTAGGTTTATAGGGATTGATCGGTGCTTTTATCGCACTTGGGGCTTGATTGAATGGATGATAGGCATAGCGCCCAGCATGCAATAACTGCAGGCAAATTTTACCACCATGTTGATGAACAGCTTGCGTATAAGCACGGTGTTTAAAAACATCATAATAACTATTAAATGATGATGAAATAGGCGTTAACTTGCCGCGAAGATTAGGGCTATATCCCCCCGTAATGAGCATTGCTGTGCCACCTTTAGCACGTGCTTCATAAAAAGCACGTAGGCGTTTACGATTATGCCATCCCTCTTCGAGGCCGGTATGCATTGATCCCATTACTAAACGGTTGCGTAATTGTGTGTGTTTTAGTTCTAATTTTTGTTCTAACATCCTGTGCCCCAATAACTGGTCTAACCTGTGTGCATTTAGTCAATTCTGCTTTAATGACCAACAATAAGCAATATATGAGCAGATTAAACTTAATAATTTTTAACTTAAAACCTGTTGACTGCGTTTATCTTGACCAATAGCGTGAGTTAAAAGTAGTGACTACAGCCATAATTTCAGTAATTATTTATCAAATAAACACGTGTTTAATCTCAAGTGTAATTGAATTTATAAATGTTTCGTTACGATTTAGCAGTTAAATTTATTTATATTCTACGCTAAGATGGCAATAACGTTTTAGCTGTACCAATTTAAGGAGCTATTTTGATAGCAAAGGTATTTAAAGGTATATGGACGGGGATCAACTTCTCACGTCGTTTAATACTCAACGTATTGTTTTTATTTTTGGTCGTCATTTTTATCGTATCGGTATCAAGTGACGGTGATAAAATTATTGTCGAAGAGGGCTCTATTCTTAGACTTAACCTTAATGGCCCTATTGTCGAAGAAAAAACCTATATAGACCCTGTTGAAGCCGCTATTAATGATGCAACGGCCAGTGCTGACTCACCCAGTGAAATATTGCTCGACGATGTAGTTGAAGTAATTAATGAAGCAGCACAAGACTCGCGTATAAGCGCTATTTTGCTTGATTTACAAGAAATGCCAAAAGCACATTTAAATAAGCTCAAACAAATTACACAGGCACTTGAAACATTTAAAGCAACTGGTAAAAAAGTAATTGCCTCAGGGTATTACTACACCCAAGCACAATATTACATTGCCGCGCATGCAGACGAAATTGCGATGCATCCTTATGGTAGCGTACTTATTGAAGGCTACGGTATGTACCCGCTTTACTTCAAAGACGCTTTAGAAAAGTTAGAAGTCACTCAGCATATATTCCGTGTAGGTACCTTTAAATCGGCCGTTGAACCGTTTATCAGAAACGATATGTCAGAGGCAGCTAAAGAAGCAAACCGCGTATGGCTTGGTGCTTTATGGAATGAATATAAGCAAGACGTTAGTGCTGTGCGTCCTTTTGATGAGTCAAACTTTGATGAAACAATGGATGTTTATTTAGCTAAAATGCAAGCCGCTAATGGTGATGCCGGTAAATATGCACTGGATAACCAATGGGTTGATTCATTAAAAACCAATCAGCAAATTCGCCAACAATTAATTGAATTGGTTGGAGAAAATGAAGATGGAAAAACATTCAAACAAGTCTCTTTTGGTGAATACTTAAGTTTAGTAAAACCGCCTATTGAGTTTGATAATCCTATGACTGAAAAAGTCGCTGTTGTGGTTGCTAAAGGCACTATTGTTGATGGTGAACGCCGTGCTGGTGAAATTGGTGGTGATTCAACTGCAGCCCTCCTTCGCAAAGCCCGACTTGATGACAAGGTTAAAGCGGTGGTTTTACGAATAGATTCAGGCGGTGGCAGCATGTTTGCCTCAGAAGTAATTCGTGCTGAAGTACTTGCACTTAAAGCTGCTGGTAAACCCGTTATTGCATCAATGAGCTCAGTAGCTGCATCAGGCGGTTATTGGATTGCATCGGCGGCCAATGAAATTTGGGCAGCGCCGAGTACAATTACCGGTTCAATTGGCGTATTTGGTACCTTTATGACATTTGAAGATACCCTCGCTAAAATAGGCGTGTATTCAGATGGCGTAGCGACCACCGAATTGGCAGGTTTTTCAATCACTCGCCCACTTAACGAGAAAATGGCTAAAGTTATTCAAATGAGTGTTGAAGAAGCGTATGGACGCTTTTTAGATGTGGTTGCTGAGGCACGTAATATGACCCCAGAGCAAGTTGATAAAATTGCCCAAGGTCGTGTATGGATTGCCTCTCAAGCTCAAGAGCTTGGTTTAGTTGATAAACTTGGTAATAAACAAGATGCGATTAAAGCAGCTGCAGAGCTTGCAAAGCTTAACTACTATGACGTTAAAACAATTAAGCAATCGCTTAGCCCACAAGAAAAAATGCTTCAAGATATTTTCGGCAGTGCCGCCGTAAAATCAGTACTTGGGCTTGAAACACAAAAAACAGCAGTATTAGCCAGCCAAGCTAATCTGCAAAGTGTTATTAAACAATTAAGCAGTGAAGTAGAAAACCTAAAAGATTATAACGATCCACAAGGTGTTTATGCCCGCTGTTTAGAGTGTACAGTTGTACAATAGTGCCTTAACAGGCTGTATTGATTAGCAGTTAGCGTTATACTAAGCCCAGTTTTTTTACTGGGCTTTTTTTATGAAACGTAAACGCATTTATATCGCTTACACTGGCGGTACCATAGGAATGAAAAAATCAATTCGCGGCTATATTCCTGCTGAAGGGTTTTTAACCGAAACCGTGGTTAATAACGCAGAGTTTAATCGTGAAGAAATGCCATTATTTGATATTCATGAATACTGCCCACTTATAGATTCTTCAGATATGTCACCGGCTCATTGGCAACTCATCGCCGATGACATAAAAAGTAAATACCAAGATTACGATGGCTTTGTGGTACTGCATGGCACCGATACTATGGCCTATACTGCATCAGCTCTATCGTTTATGTTTGAAAACTTAACTAAACCTATTATTGTGACCGGCTCACAAATTCCGCTGTCTCAATTACGCTCAGATGGTCAAGTTAACCTCCTTAATGCCATGTATTTAGCGGCTAACTACCCCATTGCAGAAGTCAGCTTATTTTTTAATAATCAGTTGTTCAGAGGCAATCGTGCAACTAAAGCCCATGCAGATGGGTTTGATGCATTCGCCTCACCTAACTTAGAGCCGCTTGCGCTTTCAGGTATTAATATTCAGCTGATCAAAGGGCAATTAAGCCCGTATGTAGAAAATGAACTCCAAGTTACCCCTATTACACCGCAAGCTATTGGCGTGCTGTATTTATACCCAGGGATCAGCAAAGAAGTAGTAAAAAGCTTAGTTAATGGCAATATTAAAGCCCTCGTACTGCTAAGCTTTGGCGTAGGCAATGCGCCACAAGACCCTGAGTTTTTAGATATTCTGGATGAAGCAAGCAAACGGGGTGTTATCATTACTAATTTAACCCAATGTTTAAAAGGCCAAGTGAACATGGGCGGTTATGCCACGGGTAATGCGCTGTTAAACATAGGCGTGATCAGCGGTTACGATATGACCTTAGAAGCATGCTTAACTAAGCTGCATTACTTGTTTAGTCAAAACCTAGAAATTGAAACAATTCGCCATTTAATGCAAGATAACCTGCGTGGTGAGCTGACCCGTTAAGTAATCAGTTAAGCGAATAACAAAAAAGGACGCTATATAGCGTCCTTTTTAGTTTACTTAGATTTTATTAACGAACTTTTGCGTCAATATCAACTAAGTCAGTTAAATGACACGTTTCACCACTGTGGGTTTTAATGCCATGCTCACCAAAGTAATCACGCTGGGCTTGAACTAAGTGCCCATTACTTGGTGTTGTTAGCGTTGCTAAGTAGGTTTGTGTTGCACTAAGCACAGGAAACGCCAGACCCGTCATAACGGCTTGGCCAGTCACTTTACGCATCGCTAATGACTCTTTTTCAAGCGTGTCAATAAACTCAACGCCTTTCGCTACACTATCAAGGTAATCAGCACGGATAATACACCCTGCACGCCATGTTTGTAGCGTTTTCGCTAAATCAACTTTCCATTGATGAGTTCGTGAAGCGCCTTTAATTAATGCAAGTCCTTGACGATAAGCCAACAGGCTCGCAAGGGTAAACGCATCTTTTAATTCATCTAAATCAATATCAACTTGCGTGGTATTTTGTGCGCTGTATGTCATTTCTTGTGCGGCAGTGGTATTACACGCATTGGTTAAATGACGAGCTTGTACAGCAGCTACTAGCGACGGTACCGCAATACCTAATTCAAGGGCGTTTTGTGCTGTCCATAAACCGGTGCCTTTTGCGCCAACTTTATTGTCAATTAAATCTACAAGCGGCACATTATGCGAATTTTCAAGTGATAAAATATGGCTTGAGATTGACAGTAAATAGCTATTTAGCTGCCCTTGAGACCATTCGTTAAATATCTCTGCAATTTCTTTAGGTGACCGATTAGTGCCGTGACGCAATAGCTGATACATTTCTGCAATCAGTTGCATGAGTGCGTATTCAATTCCATTGTGAACCATTTTTACAAAATGGCCGCTAGCTGACTGGCCTACACGCGCAAAACACGACTCGCCTTTATAGCTTGCAGCAACCTTTGTAAACCATGGCTCGACACGCTCCCAGCCGCCTTCAGAACCACTGGCCATCATAGCTGGACCGTGACGTGCACCCTCGGCACCACCTGAAATACCCATAGTGGCAAATTCAAACTTATCTTGGTATTTGAGCTTACGGTTAATACCGTCTTTATAATTACTGTTACCACAATCAACAATAATATCACTACACTGAACACCCGCTTCAATAAGCTCGTTGCAAACCGCATCAACTAACTCACCAGCAGGCACAAGTAATAAAATAGAACGCGGTGCTTCTAAACGCCTAACCATATCCCCTAGATCAGAGACAATGTGAAGTTTATCAGCCATGCCTTGTGATTTAGCACAACTTAGTAATTCTTCACCCGCATTTGGGTTTTTGTCATAAGCGACAAGCGTTATCCCTTTTTCAATCAAGTTCAGGGCAAGATTTTTCCCCATAACGCCTAACCCTACTAATGCAACTTGCATTTAGTGCCCTCCTCGGTAACAACTATTTGGTTAGTAAATTAAAATAATACCGCGTGCATTATACTCAGACCGCAGCCATGAGCAAAGCTACATGCATTTATTACAGTTAAAATAAACGCCGCAATTATATCAAACAACCGCCCTCTGAGGGGAAGAAATAGCAGTGCTATTTAAATTTTTAGATCATTGACGCCCTGTGACACCGGTGTCATAATGATGACATATTCATTTTGTATATAATAGTCGCAATGTTATAAAAATTGCATAAAACTAAAAATTACTATTTAACCTGAAATCTTCTTTGAAGATTTATTAAGTAGTCACTAAAACAAAATAACCGTCAACTTGCTTAAAATAAGCGCACAGGAGAATTTAATGTTAAGACGTACAAAAATAGTCGCGACACTTGGACCTGCAACAGATAGAGATAATAACTTAGAAAAAATTATTCGCGCAGGCGCTAATGTCGTTCGATTAAACTTCTCACACGGTGTTGCACAAGATCATAAAGACCGTGCACAAGCTGTTAGAGATATAGCCGCTAAACTGGGTAAGCACGTTGCAATTCTTGCTGACCTACAAGGTCCTAAAATCCGTGTTTCAACCTTTAAAGAAGGTAAAGTAACTTTAGCGGTCGGTGCAAAATTCATCCTTGATGCAAAAATGGAAAAAGGTGAAGGCGATATTAACGCCGTTGGTATCGATTATAAAGAGCTACCACAAGATGTTGCCCCTGGTGATTTATTGCTATTAAACGATGGCTTAATTCAACTCACCGTAGAAAGTGTTGAAGGTCACTTAGTTCATACCATTGTGACTGTTGGCGGCGTACTTTCTAATAATAAAGGGATTAACCGTTTAGGTGGAGGCTTAACGGCACCCGCGTTTACCGACAAAGACAAAGAAGACTTAATCACTGCGGCTGAAATTAATGTTGACTATATTGCCGTTTCATTCCCACGTAGTGGAGATGATATGCGTTATGTACGTTCACTTGCAGAAGCTGCAGGCTCTAATGCTCAGCTTTTAGCTAAAATTGAACGTGCTGAAGCAGTAGAAACGCAAGAAGCAGTTGATGACATTATTTTAGCGTCTGACGCTGTGATGGTTGCTCGTGGTGATTTAGGTGTTGAGATTGGTGACGCAGCTTTAATGGGCAAACAAAAACTCATTATTCGTCGCGCACGCTCGCTTAATCGTACTGTTGTAACAGCCACACAAATGATGGAATCGATGATCGATAACCCAATGCCAACTCGTGCAGAGGTTATGGATGTTGCCAATGCAGTACTTGATGGCACAGATGCAGTGATGCTTTCTGCTGAAACAGCCGCTGGTGATTACCCGGAAGAAACCGTTGCTACTATGGCGCGTGTTTGTTTAGGTGCTGAATCCCAAAAAGAAACACACGTTTCTAAACATCGTTTAGACAGCCGTTTTTCTTCTAATGCCGAGTCAATTGCCTTATCAGCTATGTATGCCGCTAACCACTTAGACTCTGTTAAAGCGATTATCACCCTAACTGAGTCGGGTAGCACGGCAAAATTGATGTCGCGTATTAGCTCTGGACTGCCGATTTATTCACTTTCACGTCATGCAAGTACATTAGGTCAAACAGCACTGTATCGTGGTGTTTACCCTGTATTTTTTGACTCTACAAAATGTGAAAAAGATAGCATGGTTAAAGATGCATTAAGCACACTTGTAGCCGCAGGCTCTTTACAAGCAGGCGATACCGTGATCATTACCCACGGTGATGCGATGGAAACGATTGGTGCAACCAACACGATGAAAATAGTCACGGTTTCGTAACTGTAACGCACATAAAAAAACGCGAGCTAAAAGCTCGCGTTTTTTTATGTTATTTATTAAAGTTAGCTAGCCAGTGCTGCTTTTACTTTATCACGGTAACTTCTACTTACTTTAAGCTCTTGTCCGTTATCTAACACTAATAAATATTCACCACTAACCTGAGTTACCAGCTTGCTAATTTGTTTGGTGTTAACAATCGCGCTGCGATGAACACGTACAAATAAGCTTGGATCTAATTCTTGTTCAAGCTCTTTCATAGTTTTACGTAATATATGCGTTTGCCCATCTTGGCAATGCAGACACATGTAATCACCTGCCGCATCTACCCACTGTATAGTAGCAACGGGTACTCTGACAATTTCGCCCTGCTCTTTTACGGCCAATGACTCAGGATAACGACGATCTGTAAGGGTATCGCCTGTGGCTAATTTCTTTAAAATTTCTTCGCAGTTATTGCCTGTTATCCCTGCTACGAAGCTCGCTAGTTTTTTCTTATGGGCGTTATCCTGCTGAGTTTTTAAATAGGTATGCACTTTTTCTACCGCCTGTTTTAATCTGTTATCATCAACGGGTTTTAAAATGTAATCTAAAGCATGAATTTCAAATGCTTTAACAGCAAAGTGATCAAACGCCGTAACAAACACAATGGCAGGTAAATCTTTACTGCTTTCACTTAAAGCACGTGCGACTTCAAAACCGTTCATACCAGGCATTTGAATATCAAGAAAGACAAGATCAATTTTTTCGTTTTTACAACTTTCAATCGCATCAAAACCTGAGCTACACAGTTTGATCACTTCAATATCAGAAAACTCTTCAAGCCTGACGGCTAAACCTTTACGTGCTAATGGTTCATCATCAACAATAAGCGTTTTTATTCTTGTCATTTCTTCACAGCCTTCTCAAACGGGACTCGCAGATTAACTTTTAATCCACTTGGCGTATTATGTGATAATACAAACGAGTAATTATTTTCGTAGAGCGTTTTTAATCTGTCTCGGGTGTTTGCCACCCCTACGCCTTGTGCATTAACTAACTGACCATTTTCAATATCAGTGCCAGGCCCATTATCGCCCACTTCAAGTAATAATTCATTAGCAAAAACTTGCGCTTTTATATCAATAACACCACCTTCTGACATATGGGCAATGGCGTACTTAATGGCATTTTCGATGATCGGCTGTAATATTAAGCTTGGCACTAATGCTTGTTTGGCCTGCTCACTCACGTCCACATTAACTTGTAAGCGCTCATCAAAACGTACACGTTCAATTTCTAAATAGAGCATTAATGCATGTAACTCTTGCTCCAGCGGCACTTTTTTAATTGGATCAGTATTAAGCGTATAGCGTAAAAAGTCACTCAATTTAGATACCATCAAGTTAGCATCTTTATTTTCTTTTACCAAAACTAAGGTTGATATTGCATTGAGCGTATTAAACAAAAAATGAGGATTTAGCTGGTATCTAAGCATTTTTAACTGCGCTTCGTGCGCCATTGTGGTCGCTTTTAAGGCTTTTTGACGTTCACTTTGTAATAACTGGTAATACTTAACCCCAAAGTACAAACCACTCCAACACAAAATAATATAAACAGAATCAAGTCCTTGTTGTAAATAATAAAACCATTCTTCAGGACGGTATCCATGGCGATAAATTTCCCACAGGTTAAACTTTTGCACCACGGCCCATAATGTACCGGTTATATAAGAGGCGCCAAATACAACAATAATTAATACCCAAGGTGAGGCATTCCAAATTTTGCGATAAATATAACGCAGAGGCACAGTCATTAAACAGCCCGCATAGGCGTTTAGTAAAATAACGAATACGTAAATATCACGCATTTCGAATACTTTAGAACCAATATAGTTAACTAACGCATAACCTATCCAGCCTGCAATTTGCAAAAGCCAGAAAAAACGTTGTCTGTTATCAATTAAAGACTGCCAATTCAAAATTAATTATTACCTTGTAAATTTGTGACTATTATATCGATTTATCGTCAGGTATAGCACTACCAACTGTCTTACTTTTTAATAGCCCTATCGCAAACAATAAATTAAATAAATGCAGGGTGGATGTTCAGTTCTGGTTTAGTTGTTACGTTGAACAGGCTAAAACTCGTGTTGCAATTACCCCTTGCGGATGGTTTAAAGCGCATAAAAAAAGCGAAAGGAATTCACCTTTCGCTTATCAATGTTTACTTTTATTTTTTAAGCAAGCTTATCTGAAGCAACTTTATAAGTCGGATCTTCAATTACGTTCACTTCAACTAAGTCACGTGCTTTATGAAGTAGTTCTGTACAGTCTTTACTTAAGTGACGCAAGTGCAGCTTTTTACCCGCTTTATTGTATTTGTCAGCTAAGCTGTCGATGGCCTCAATCGCACTATGATCCGCAACGCGACTGTATTTAAACTCAACAATCACATCTTTAGGGTCATTCTTAACATCAAATAAATCTGCAAAGTTTTTAACCGAACCAAAAAATAAAGGCCCATGTAGCTCGTACACTTTTGAACCTTCTTTATCAATATAGTTAGTTGTGTAAATATGTTTTGCATGCTGCCATGCAAACACTAACGCAGAGACAATAACACCTACACACACCGCAATCGCAAGGTCGGTAATAACCGTTACACCCGAAACTAATACAATTACAAAAGCATCAGATAAAGGGACGCGTTTCATCATTTTGAAACTCGCCCATTCAAACGTACCCAGCACCACCATAAACATAACCCCAACTAATGCCGCCAGTGGAATCATTTCGATTAAGCTTGAAGCGAAGATAATAAATGCAAGTAACATCAATGCTGCACTAATACCTGATAAACGCGAACGCCCACCTGAATTAATGTTGATCATAGACTGGCCAATCATGGCACATCCACCCATTGCACCAAAGAAACCACATGTGACGTTGGCCGCACCTTGGCCAATACATTCTTTATTAGAATGGCCACGGGTTTCTGTAATTTCGTCAATCAAGCTTAGCGTTAACAGCGATTCAATTAAGCCAATTGCTGCAAGAATAAGCGCATATGGAAAGATAATTTGTAGTGTTTCTAGGTTAAAAGGGACCATAGGAATATGAAACTGTGGTAAGCCACCGGCAATGGTTGCAGCTTCATTTCCTGTCATGCCTTTTAAGAAATCAAGTACTGTACGCGCTTCTAAATCAAGACCAATCACTAAACCCGTTACAGTAACAATAGCAACCAGTGATGAAGGCACTGCGGTCGTTAATTTTGGTAAAAAGTGAATAATTGCCATCGTTAGCGCCACTAAACCTAACATGATGTAAAGCGCACTGCCCGTCATCCACATTTGGCCGCCAGCACCATCAGGCACTTTAAACTGTCCAAGCTGGGCTAAAAATATAACAATCGCTAAACCGTTAACGAAACCGAGCATAACAGGATGCGGAACCATACGAATAAATTTACCAAGCTTAAATACCCCAGCCAATATTTGTAGTAGTCCCATCAGCAACACAGTGGCAAATAGGTATTCCACTCCGTGATCAAGTACTAAACTTACCATCACAACCGCTAATGCACCGGTTGCACCCGAAATCATACCCGGACGACCACCAAAAATAGCCGTAATTAAGCCCACAATAAATGCGGCGTATAAACCAACAAGAGGTTCTACATTTGCAACAAAGGCAAATGCAACAGCTTCTGGGATCAAGGCAAGTGCCACTGTCAATCCAGAGAGAATATCGTTTTTAGCAGAGCTTGGCGCTCTGCTGAGCAAGTTAAACATTGAGTTCCTCAGTTTTATTTCGCTAACAAAAAAAGCGCTAGATTTTATCAAATTAGCGCTCATTTCACAATTATAGTTAATTCAGCCTGTGTGTTTTTAGCTGCTTAGTAAAGTTTAAAGTGGCAGTGCCGTGCTTCGTTTAACACACGTCATGGTCACATTAGAATGAACCTCTTGTACATATTCTAAGCTAAGCAAGTTATCGCGTACAAAGTGCTCATAACCTTCTATGCCTTGAGAAATAATACGCAACATAAAGTCCATAGTGCCAGCCATGGTGTAACATTCAGTCACTTCATCATAGCTAAGTATTAATTTTTCAAACTCAGCTAAATTCTTTTTACCATGGTTTGATAAACGTACATGGGCGTAAACCAACATATCAAAGCCCAGCTTTTTTTCATCAAGCAATGCGACTTTACTTTTGATGTAGCCATCTTGTTCTAATTTAGCAATACGACGCCAACAAGGAGACTGAGAAAGTCCGACTTTGTCTGCAATCTCAGCAGTTGATAAACTTGCATCTTGTTGTAAAAGTGCCAATATTTGGCGATCTACGTGATTTAGAGACATTTTATTTCTTATTTATCTAATAAATTGGTTAAATTATACAGCCTTTTTAAAAACCAGTCTGCTTATTTTTAACAAATATGCACATCAACCAAACTGGCCACTTACAAATGGGTTAGTAGCCTGTTCATGAGCAACATGGGTGTTGTCACCATGGCCACTTAAAATTGCAGTGTTCGGTGGTAATGTCATGATATGGTGCATTATAGAGTCGATTAGCTGCTTGCTGTCGCCTTTAGGAAAGTCGGTACGCCCTATTGAACCTTTGAAAATAACATCCCCGACGATAACCGTATTGTGTGCTTGTTGATAAAACACAACATGCCCTGGCGTATGCCCTGGGCAATGAAGTACTTTAAATTCAAGCTGCCCAACCTTGATACTATCACCATGGGCTAACCATTCATCAGGATAGAAGGAGTTGATCGGTTTAAAGCCAAACATAGTGGCTTGCATCGGTAAATTGTCGAACCAAAAACGTTCATTCTCATGAGGCCCAATCATCTTTACCTTGTGTTGCTCGCGTAAATTATGCGCAGCGCCTACATGATCTAAATGCCCATGGGTTAACCAAATCGCTGCTAATGATAAATTATGCTGCTTAAGTGATGCATTAATTTTTTCAGCATCACCGCCAGGGTCGACCACGACAGCTTGCTGGGTTTGTTCACATACTATAATGCGGCAATTTTGCATAAACGGGGTTACGGGAATAGTGATTATTTTCATCTTATATTTCTTTATCTTTTTGTGCTGGAATAACTATATTCTCTTCGTATGACATTAAAACTGGGTATTGCAAATAAGCTTGATCATAAAATGGGCTATGCTCATATAACCAATTTAAACGTGCTTCAGCGTTCTTAGCAAAGTCTTTATCCTGGTTTACTTTTTTATCAAATTCTTGGGCTAATTTGGGGTCATCAGCAAGCATTTTTTCAGCAAACGGTATCAAAGCATAATTTTCCATATATTCAGTGCGCTGAAAAATAGTATTAAACTCCCCCCAAGCAAAAAATGAATCTGGTGCTTCAGGATGTAGCAAGTGAACAGCTAACTCTCCTGCCTTTTGCTGCGTACTCACTTCAAACCAACCATCTAAATCCACATTTGTAGCTGGTACATAATCAAAACTAGCCGACACTCTAAAACGCCCTTCAAATGGCGCTTTATCAAAACTATATTGCGCTACTTTTGCCATTTTTAATGGCTGAGTGTTGGCACCACTGAGCTTATTAACTGACACCCCATGCAGGGCTAATTTCTCAATAATATCGGTGTAAACAGGTGGAATAAAAAATGATTTTGGTACTTCAACCGTGTGCTGCACCTCTTTTTGCCAAAAAATAGGCAGCTTGTCATAATCCTGTTTTTTACCCAAATAGCTTACTTCTTGTTGATTTGACAATGGGCTCAGGCTTTTAGAATAAGCAATACCTTTAAACGCGATATGATCAGGCTGCTCAGAATAACCACGCTTAACAATTAATTGCTTAGGAACAAATTCTTGTTCTTTTTTTACTGCATTAGCGAGTTTATCTTTATGCGCTGATAATGCTTCAATAGCACCATCTATAAACACATAAGTCCCTAACACGCGTTGTTTGTATGGCTTTAAAGAATGGTTTTCAACTAAAATGGTAGGCAATGACTTTAAATCACCCCACCCGTTTGAAAAACGAGGCGTCGCCACCCAACCTGCTAAACCTGATTTAAATTCTTGCTTATCCATAACAAACACTAAAGGGCCCGGAATATGGCCTTGCTCAGTGAGGGTTTGATCAATCATTGGTTTAAAATAACGGTTAAGCGCATCTGAAATGGCAGGCGACTCGCTAGCAAATACTGGGTTATAGCCATAGGTTACATCGTATTGGTAATCAGCCCCATCAGTCACGTGTACGTCAATATACAAATTCGGATTATAATCATTAATTACTTGAAGGACGCTTTTAACCTCTGGCGTATCAAGCTTAGTATAATCACGATTTAAATTAAGATTATTTGCGTTTGTTCTAAAACCCATTTTGACAGGGCCACGCTGATTAATACGATTAAACGCACTACTACGCTCGTGACCATCAACGTTTAATATTGGGATAAATAAAATGTTTACCTTTTTTAATATATCGCGTCGTTTACCCGTAGCAATATCTCTAAGCAGCATAAACATCGCATCTTTACCATCAATCTCACCAGCGTGAATACCAGCCTGAATAAGCACGGTTGGTTTGGTGCTATTGGCCATTTGCCCCGCATTAAAAAAACCTTGTTCGCTGGCAATCAACATTTTTATTGCTCGTTTACTATTACTATAGCCAATCGTTTTTGATTTAAATTGAGTGGGATTCGCCGCCACTAATCTATCAACAAATGCCATGGTATTAGCATAATTGGGAGACGAGACTCCTGCAGAAATTTCAAAGTCTGTGGTTAAGGGTCCCTGTTGTTGCAATAGTGAGATACTACTACCTTCCCATGGTAATAATGGCGGTAAATGATTGCTATTTGCCATACTTGCAGATAAAACCAATAAACTTATAAACATATACTTCTCTAACAAACCCATTAATTAAGAAAAATTATAGCAATTAAACTTTTCTAGTTGCCAAAACTGCGGTGGTTCAACAAAAAAATACAGCCAACGGCATTTTTAGTTGCAGCCCAGCCACGCTATCAACATCTACTGAATAAAAAGGGCTAATAAGTACCTAAAAAAACGAACACACAACGGTAATAAATAAAGGAAAAAGCCTACAAGCGCATAAAAAAGATAATAAATTACAGGCACAAAAAAAGGAGCCATGGGCTCCTTTTCATTACTTATACAAAAACTTAAGCTGCCGCTAGGCCTTCTTTTGCTTTTGCTACAAGCGCTGCGAATGCAACTTGGTCGTAAACAGCGATATCTGCAAGGATCTTACGATCGATTTCTACAGATGTCTTTTTAAGACCATTGATAAAACGGCTGTAAGACAGACCATTTTGACGTGAAGCAGCATTGATACGTGCAATCCATAGTTGACGGAAAGTACGTTTCTTAGCACGGCGGTCACGGTAAGCGTATTGACCCGCTTTAGTAACAGCCTGGAAAGCTACGCGGTAAACACGTGAACGTGCTCCGTAGTAACCTTTCGCTTGTTTTAAAACTTTTTTGTGACGTGCACGTGCGACAACGCCGCGTTTAACTCTTGCCATTTCTAAAAACCCCTATTAAGCGAATGGTAACATACGTGAAACTAGACCATGGTCATTTTTATGAACCATCATCTTAGGACGTAGGTGTAACTTACGCTTAGAAGTTTTCTTAGTCAGAATGTGACGAAGATGCGCTTGTTTACGCTTGAAACCGCCAGAAGCAGTCTTTTTGAAACGCTTAGCTGCGCCTCTGTGACTTTTTAGCTTGTAAGCCATTGCAATAACTCCAATTGTATTGCTTTAAAATTAGTAAGAAGGCGTGAGATATATTGCTGTAGCTCCACTTTAAAGGCCTAACTTACTGCTATGTTCCGGTGAAAACCCGATATAAATACCGCAATTTTACTTTAAAACCGGTTAACTCAGGTGGACACTTTCGCATCACTTGCAAACCTGAGCTAAATTCGGTGCGTATTATCGCCTAATTATTACTTTTTAGCAACCGGCGCCATCATCATAACCATTTGACGGCCTTCAACACGATTTGGGAAAGATTCAACAACTGCTAATTCTTCTAAATCGGTTTTAATACGGTTTAATAATTCGATACCAATTTCTTGGTGAGCCATTTCACGACCACGGAAGCGGATAGTTATCTTAGCTTTATCGCCAGCTTCTAAGAACTTACGTAAGTTGCGTAGCTTAACCTGATAGTCACCTTCATCCGTACCTGGACGGAATTTGATTTCTTTAATCTGGATCTGCTTTTGCTTCTTCTTCTGCTCTTTTAGTTCTTTGCTTTTTTCAAAGATGAACTTACCGTAATCCATAACCTTACAAACAGGCGGCTCAGCATTTGGACTGATCTCTACAAGATCAACACCCGCTGCATCAGCCATAGCTTGCGCGTCTTTTAATGACTGAATTCCAGCTTGTTCGCCGTCGATGTCGATTAAACGAACTTCTTGCGCTGTAATTTCTTCGTTAATACGATTTTTTTGAGCTGTTTGTTGCCCTTTCTTGCCGCCTCTAATAGTACGTTCCTCCAAGAATATCAATAATATAAGCGTGTAGCTGGCTATTTTTGCTTGCCCTACACGCTCGATTTTTACTGTCGATTTTTGATTTCTTCACTGATTTTAGCTACAAAATCATCGACATTAAATTTGCCTAGGTCTTCACCTGTGCGAGTTCGTACTGCTACTTCTTGTTGCTCAACTTCTTTGTCGCCAACAACCAGTAAGTAAGGAATACGCTTAAGTGTATGCTCACGGATTTTAAAGCCAATCTTCTCATTTCTCAAGTCAGCAGCGGCTCTAATTCCAAGTTTATTTAATTTTTGTACAATTTCCTGAACATACGGTGCTTGTTTATCGGTGATATTCATAATCACCACTTGCTTAGGCGCAAGCCACGTTGGGAATAAACCAGCATACTCTTCTGTTAAAATACCGATAAAGCGCTCAATAGACCCTAATATAGCGCGGTGTATCATAACAGGTGTACGTCGTTCGTTATTTTCAGCCACATATGTTGCGCCTAAACGACCAGGTAATGCAAAGTCTAGTTGCACTGTACCACACTGCCACGCTCTGTCTAAGCAATCGTACAAAGTAAATTCAATTTTAGGTCCGTAAAAGGCACCTTCACCTGGTAGGTAATCAAATTCAATGTCATTTGCTTTAAGGGCATCAGCAAGTGCAAGCTCAGCTTTGTCCCACATTTCATCTTCGCCGATACGTTGTTCTGGACGAGTTGAAAGTTTAACTACAATTTTTTCAAAGCCGAATGTTTCATACGTATCGTAAACCATTTTAATACAGGCCGATACTTCATCCATGATTTGTTCTTCAGTACAGAATACATGCGCATCATCTTGGGTAAAGCCACGCACACGCATTAAGCCATGAAGCGCGCCTGATGGCTCGTTACGGTGACAACAACCAAACTCAGCCATACGCAGTGGTAAATCACGGTATGATTTTAAACCCTGGTTAAATATTTGTACGTGACCTGGACAGTTCATTGGCTTAATTGCGTATTCACGCTTTTCAGATTCCGTAGTAAACATGGCTTCTGAATATTTTTCCCAGTGACCTGATTTTTCCCATAACGAACGATCCATCATCATTGGACCTTTTACTTCTTCGTATTGGTACTCACGTAATTTTTCACGCACAAACTCTTCTAACTCGCGGTAAATGCTCCAACCATCGTTGTGCCAAAATACCATGCCTGGCGCTTCTTCTTGCCAGTGCCATAAATCAAGTGCTTTACCAATACGACGGTGATCGCGCTTTTCAGCTTCTTCTAAACGCTTTAAATACGCTTTAAGTTGCTTTTTATCGCCCCACGCTGTGCCGTAAATACGTTGCAGCATTTTATTTTCAGAATCACCGCGCCAATATGCACCCGCTACCTTCATAATTTTGAAGTTTTGGCAGAATTTCATATTAGGAACGTGTGGTCCACGACACATATCTACATATTCTTCGTGGTGGTATAAACCTGGGCGATCATCTTGAGCAATATTTTCGTCAAGAATTTCTATTTTGTATGTTTCGCCACGCGCCGCAAAAGTATCGCGTGCTTCTTGCCAGCTAACGGTTTTTTTCACTACATCGTAGTTTGTTTTTGCAAGCTGTAACATACGCTTTTCAATAGCATCAAGATCATCTTGAGATAACGAATGTTCCATATCGATATCATAGTAAAAACCGTTATCAATAGTAGGACCAATCGCCATTTTAGCGTCTGGGAAAAGTTGCTTAACAGCATGACCAATTAGGTGGGCACAAGAATGGCGAATAATTTCTAAACCATCGTCATCTTTTGCTGTAATAATTTCAAGACGAGAGTCGGCTGAAATTAAATCACATGCATCCACGCGTTCGCCATTCACACGACCAGCAATGGTTGCTTTAGCAAGACCAGGGCCTATATCGTTTGCAACATCAAGCGTGCTTACAGGGTTTTCAAAACTACGCTGACTACCGTCAGGGAGAGTAATAACTGGCATTATAAATCCTTACATACAGTGGTGACACCTACAATGTATCACGTGTATTTTTTAATTAATTAAATGAGAATGACTCGACAACGCTTTTACGAATAAGCATTGACTATTTTTCGCCGACAAAGGCTAATGTAGGTGCTGAGTCTGCTCAACTACAAAAAAGATATTGTCGCGTGCTGCAGCGTTAATTACAAGTTTTAAGCTATTAAAAACCACGCAAATTTAGCATAAATGTGCAATTAATAACTTTTCTTCAGTCAGGTAATCTCAAATTAACGTTAAACACGATATTAAAGCAGCACGTAAACTGCTTAAACTCGCATTTTAATGCGTGTTGCGTATAATAACCGGTAATTAAGTTATAGTAGAGATTAACAATGAGAACATGTGGTGTAGAAATTACCGGTAGTGATGTACTACTTTGTATTTTAAGTAAAGATAACGACGTTTTTGATATTCGTGACGTGCGCCAAACACGCTTTACCTTAGGTAACGGTAACGACACTGAAGTAATGCGTAAATTTCAATTTGATTTTGCAAAACTAATGCAAGATTATCAAATTGATTCTGTTGCCATTCGCGAACGCCAGCCTAAAGGTAAATTTGCAGGCAGCGCTAAAGGGTTTAAAATGGAAACAGCTATCCAATTAATCGACAACCTCGATGTTCGCGTGTTTTCAACTACTGAAATAAAAGAGCAAGTAAAACGTAACCCGATCCCTATCGCGTTCGAAGACACCGGTCTTAAAAAATATCAAGAAAATGCATTCGTTAATGCTTACGTTTATATCATGAAAAAAACCTACCGCAGCGACGAAATGTAAATTAATTCCCCTTTTTGTAGAAACGCGTAATAGCTCAATATTACGCGTTTTTTTATGCTTAAATTTTCCAAATACAAGTGTAAGACATTAGTCTAACCCCCTTCCCTTTGTCGACAATTCGTGTTTATTTAATCAACAGGCTTTAGATGGATAAAAACATGGAGAATGTCATGAAAGCGACACAAACAGTGCTCAAAGAAGTAGAACAAATAAACACTATACCGCTATCAAATAGTTATTTTAAGGGGAGTCAAAGCACACCACTGGTAGAGCAAACTATTGGAGAATACCTTAACTCAATTGTCGACAATAACCCTGAAGCACTCGCAGTTGTTGTTGCTCATCAAAATATTCGCTTAAGCTATAAAGAATTTCAGCAACAGATTGATCAGCTGGCTATGGGCCTGTTGGCATTAGGGGTAAAGCCCGGTGACAGGGTCGGTATTTGGTCACCCAATAATATACAATGGTGCTTAACTCAATTTGCCACGGCCAAAATCGGCGCAATCATGGTGTGTATTAACCCCGCTTACCGCCCAAATGAACTGCAATATGCCCTTAATAGTGTTGAATGCTCTACACTTATTACTGCCACAGCGTTTAAGAGCAGTCACTATATTAATATGCTACAAAGTTTAGCCCCAGAGCTAAATAGTTGCCAAAAAGGGGAATTAAAAGCCGCTCAGCTTCCTTCATTAAAAAATGTAATTTGCATAGGTGATGAGCCAGTAAATGGCATGTTTTCATTTAATGAAATTCTCGCTTTACCCTCAGAAGCCCACCAGTTAGAACTTCAAGCGGTGGCTAAAACCCTCAATTGCAATCAAGACATTAATATTCAGTTTACCTCTGGCACCACAGGAAACCCTAAAGGGGCTACGCTAACGCATAAAAATATTCTTAATAATGCACTGCTTGTTGCCCAAGCAATGCATTTTACTGAACATGATAAGCTGTGTATCCCTGTACCACTTTATCATTGCTTTGGCATGGTTTTAGGCAGCTTATTGTGCGTAAGTAAAGGCGCTGCAGCTATTTATCCAAGTGATTCTTTCGATCCAAAAACCACATTAGAGGTGGTACAACAAGAAAAGTGCACCGGACTTCATGGCGTGCCTACCATGTTTATAAGCGAGTTAGAGCTTAATAACTTTAACGAGTATGACTTAAGTACACTGCGAACGGGTGTTATGGCAGGCTCAACCTGTCCTGAACAGGTGATGCGTAAAGTACAAACACTCATGAATATGAATCAGGTGGTAATTGCCTATGGGCAAACAGAATGCAGCCCAATTAATAACATTACCGAAACCGACTCTTCTATTGAGCGTCAAGTCACTACGGTTGGCCGAGCGCTTGCACACACCGAAGTAAAAATTATTGATGAGGTTGGTGAAATTCAAAAAATCGGGCAGCCTGGTGAAGTATGTAGTCGTGGGGCCGGCATTATGCGTTGCTACTGGAATGATGAAGAGAAAACCAAAGCCACTATCGACAATGAAGGCTGGCTGCACTCGGGCGATTTAGGGGTAATGGACAGTGAGGGCTTTGTCAGCATTGTTGGCAGAATTAAAGACATGATCATTCGTGGCGGAGAGAACATTTATCCACGCGAAATTGAAGAAGTGCTTTACACCTTCCCCGGTATACAAGATGCCGCTATTTTTGGTATTAGTGATGAAAAATTCGGTGAAGAAGTATGTGCTTGGATCCAACCCAAAGAAGGTGAAGTACTAGATGAGCATGCAATTCGATTATTTTTAAAGGACAAACTCGCCTACTTTAAACAACCTAAATACATTCGCTTTGTTGAAAATTACCCGATGACGGTAACCGGCAAATTGCAAAAATTTAAAATGCGTGAACAAATGCAAGAAGAGCTCGCCGAATCTGCATTTTCGTAATCCGATTCAATGCGAAGCACTATCAGCTTAGTGCTTTGCATTGTCTTACTCAATTTCAGGTTGTTTAGGGTCAACAAAGTCAGTAATACTTATATTTCGTCCTGCATTTTTAGCTTTATAAACCCCTACATCAGCTGTTGCCAACAATGATTTAATTGAAGGTCTATATGTCGTGTATTTATCAATTGCAATACCAGCAGAGACAGTAATACGGTTAAAGGGTGAATACTGATGTGCAATCGGGTCGGCTGCAAAGCGTTTAGGTAAGTCACTCAACCAATCTAACTCATTTGCCTGTAATATTTTTACCAATATAAATTCTTCACCACCAAAACGCACCACAATATCAGCGTCACAATGTTTTAGTCGGTTTGCGACTGCTATTAGTACGTTGTCTCCCTCTAAGTGGCCGTAGTTATCGTTATAATTTTTAAAATAGTCGACATCAATCATGGCTAACCCTAAATATTGTGATGGCGCTAACTTGTTAATTAATGCTTTACAGCGTCTATCAAAACTATGCCGATTATGCATACCTGTTAATTGATCGGTATTGGCTTTTTCAGTTTCAAATAATTCCGCTTTATATTGCTTTCTTAATAGGATATCTAGTTGATATTGCACTATGGCCAGTACAATAACTATGCTGAAATAAAAATAAAGTGTCCACGCAATCGAAGTAGAAGAAAAAAGCTCAATAAATATCAGGGCAATGCCAATTATTGACCATAAAACCAGTTTATGTCCTAAGTGCAGCATCGGTATGGCTATAAATGCAGCAGCGACAAGCATAGGTCCACCCTCTTTTAATTCACTATAGCGTTGCACATATACCCAGAAGAAATAACTAAATAAAAAACAAAATAAAACCGCATAACTGAAAAAGCGCGAATGCAAGTACTCTGAACTTAGTGTTTTATTTATAATAATGAGGACTATCGATAACAACACCATAGTTACGCGTAAAATTGTTATGGTTGAATTGGCAGGCTCTTGTTGATTAAGCCAAGACATAAAAATAAAAGACAATAAAAACAGTGTTACTAGATAGAGTGATGCATCAGCAAGACGCATTGAGCTTTTATTGAGTTGATTTTGGAAGTTGTGCTCTGTTGCACTTGAAAAATAAAAAATTGAGGGAATAAGACGCACCTGCACTCTCCTGAATAAGCTCACTTATCCTTATCCACACTATAGTTTATTGTTATTAATTAGCGAGTTAAATTTACCTTATTAAATAATATTATACATTACTTTTGCTATATCCTGAACAATCCCTATTCAGGGTATAACGAATAAAAGTAGAGAGTTAATTAAATAGCCGAGGCGCTACTATACAACGCCTTGTTCAATCATTGCATCGGCTACACGTCTAAATCCAGCGATATTAGCGCCTAGTAGTAGGTTGCCGGGTTGATCAAACTCTTTTGCGGTATCGCTTGCTGTTGTGAAAATATCTTTCATTATTTGTTTGAGCTTTTCATCTACTTGCTCAAATGTCCAGCTTTGCATACTGGCATTTTGTGCCATTTCTAATTGGCTCGTTGCCACCCCACCTGCATTTGCTGCTTTGCCAGGTCCATAAGCAATTTTTGCTTCTATGAAACAATCAATCGCTTCTTTGGTTGAAGGCATATTTGCTCCTTCACTGACTAAAGTACAGCCATTTTCAAGTAGTGCTTTTGCATCCGCTTGGGTTAATTCATTTTGTGTAGCACAAGGAAAAGCCGCATCCGCACTGTAACGCCATACAGCATGACCATCCTGAGGGTACTCATCGCGAGGCGTATACTTTGCCTGAGGGTGAGTATCTAGGTAGTCACTCAAACACCCTCGTGATTGCTCTTTTAATTGCTTAATGAGTTTTAAGTCAATGCCACTCTCATCGTACAAAGTGCCTTTTGAGTCACTACAGGTGATAGGCGTAGCCCCTAATTGATATAATTTTTCCATGGCATAAATTGCCACATTGCCAGAGCCTGAAATTAAACAGCGTTTTCCTGATAAGCTGTCATCACGATCTTCAAGCATATAGTTAGCAAAATACACTGCGCCATAACCCGTTGCTTCTTTGCGAGCAAGCGATCCGCCCCAAAGTAAACTTTTACCGGTTAGTACGCCTTCATAGCGCCCTGTTAAGCGTTTGTATTGGCCAAACATATAACCAATTTCTCGTGCCCCCACACCAATATCCCCTGCAGGTACATCGGTAGTCGGGCCAATATGACGATATAACTCGGTCATAAACGATTGGCAAAAACGCATTATCTCGCCATCAGAGCGTCCTTTAGGATCAAAATTAGCGCCTCCTTTGCCGCCGCCTATAGGCAAACCAGTCAGTGCATTTTTAAAAATTTGTTCAAAGCCTAAAAATTTTATGATGCTGGCATTTACACTTGGATGAAAACGTAAGCCGCCTTTGTAAGGGCCAAGCGCCGAATTAAATTCGATTCGGTAGCCTTTATTCACTTGAATATTGCCCTCGTCATCAACCCAAGGCACGCGAAACATTAACTGGCGCTCTGGCTCTACCATTCTTTGAATAATTGCTTGTTGTTGGTAATGACTGGTTTGCGCAAATATAGGCTCTAGCGAGTCTAGCACTTCTTCTACTGCCTGATAAAACTCACATTGCGCAGGGCTCGTCTGCTTTAATTGCGCAATGGTTCTGTGTATATAATTCATATTTATTCTTCCATGTAGGTATTTTTTAATTTGAAATAGGAAAAATGATCAATGCTATTGCTAGTGAAGAAATTAATTATCCGATCATTATTTTTACACTTTAACATCATAGATAAACTGGATGCACGTGTTTGATGTTGAATTAAATTGTTGTTTCTTTTTGTATAAAAACTCATTAAAAAAGAATTTATATGCTAAAAATAGCCGTTTGAATGAATAACATGTTAAAAGTATTAAAAAAATAGTAAAACAAAATACGACTCTACAGTTTTACGAGAGCGACAAAATAAAATGCTTTATGAGACTGAAGTTGTAGAAGAATAGACTGATAATTGAGTAAATGTGGAGAGGTCAAAATGGAGGTTGTATTCAACCTCCATAAAATAGGCTCTATTAGCGTTAAGTGTTGAATAATTTCTTTTGTGGGGGAAAACGTGGAAATTACTGATTATTCCCACGCTATTTTGGAAAGTATTTTAAATATTATTCACATTGAAATTTTGCTTGTTTAGCACACCTAGCTTTTGCTTCTTCTTCAGAACTTCCGCCCATACAAAAATCTAAGCGTATTACCTTTTCTTCAGCTTGGTTTGGCTGGCCTGAAACATTTTCCCAGCGCCACTTTTTTATGACCTTTTTAGCAGGTTTGAAAATAACTTTCTTAGGAATAGACGAAACTAATTCTATATCTTGTGATTTACCGTCTTCATCTACGGTCAGCTTAAAGACTCCACAACCAGCTATACCTTTCATAGCTAGCTCCATAGGGTATCTAGGAGTGACTTGTTTAGTTCTAACCCATGTAGCAGCAGACTTTTCTGGATCTAGGTGAGTAAGCTTAACGTCAGCATAGTTATTAGCTTGAGCTACAGCAGAAAACTGCAACCCTAATATTGAACTTAATATTGCGATTCTCTTTTTCACTTTTTCCTTCCTTAGTATTTTTATTATCAATATGTAAGTACACATTAATGTAACAAAATCGCCTTCATAATCAAATAAATATAAATCTAGGCAACGAGGCCATAAGCAAGATTTTCGTCAATTAAGTATGCAAGCCTTACCTCTTTGTACTTATCTTTCTTGCTATCCATCATTCTCATCCAACCTAGGTAATATGGGAGATATTCTGTACCAACACCATTAAACCTTCGCATCCAGCCCCGTAAGCGGCTCATATAGCCATTTACGTTCTGGATATGAAATTGCCCACCGATTACACGCTCCCCCTTGCTTACAATGGTTCGGTAGTGTTGTATGTTCTCTTCTTTAGCAAAAGAACGGTATGCGTGTGCGCCATCACTACAAAGAATGCTGTCATGGTTCACTATTGGTCTCATAGCATTATGAATCTCATCACTTGAATGTTCTTCAAGTACGAAGTCTGTTAAGCCACCGCTTCTATCTACTACGATCAATACAGGAATTTTATCGTCTACCGTTCTTCTATCGCCCATACCGCCACGCTTTCTAGGCTTTCGGTCATAAATAGTCTGATTGCCTTTAAAACTCTCCATGAAGAACATTTCATCGGCTTCAATAATACCTGCCACTTCTGATGGCTTACGCTGTGCTGGAGCTTTGAGGAATCTGTGCCGCCAGCGAAATGCCGTTGTCTCTGCAACTTCTAATAGCTCAGCCACTCTTCTAATTGGTAAGCCATCAAGCATGTATTCTAGGTTTTTAGCCCATAACTCACGTTTTCTTAATCGAGCCAAAGGAGTTTTAGTCAAAGCGTTAAAGGTTTTACCACATGACGAACTTTTGCATTTGAAGCGTTGTAAACCAGCAGCCATGCCCCATTTACCGATTTCCTCATTACCACAATGAGGGCATATGACATCATCGCCTATACATTCATTGATTAGGTTATCTGTATCACCACGTTTGAGGTCTTCAACAACATGATGATGTAGTAATCGTTTCTGGTTGTGTGTTAGCTTAGATAACGACTCAATGATTAGTGTGAACTGATTCTTCTTCAATGTCCCGACCTCTCTAGCTTTGGGACAATTAATTATAGTACAAATTCAGAGATCAACAACTAACGCAAATAGAGCCATAAAATACATTAAGCTTTTTCGCCATCTGGGCGAAAAGTACGCTGTACACCGGTTAAAAATAAACGCAAGATTTGATCGTTACACACACGGTAATGCTTGTTTTCAACTTTACGTGAAAATGCGCTTAGCTCATGTTTACTTAAATCAAAATCAACCAACGCCAAGGTCGCGATCACATCTTCTGCTTTCATATTTAAAGCAATACGTAGCTTCATAAAAATAATATTGTTGTTCAATTTACTTTCAGGCTCTGGCTGCTCACCTTCACGCTTGCCGCGCTTGGTATTTATAAAACCATTTAAAAATACCGCAAATTCAGTGTCACTTATTGGGGTATACCCAGGCTCGCCCTCTTTAGTTAACCATGCAATCACCTGCTCAGTGCTTACGCTCTGCGCTGCTGCGGCGAAAACATCAACCATAGCTGAATCTGTTAAATCAAAGGTGTAGCGAATACGGCGTAAAATATCGTTATTTGTCAAAGTAAATTCCAAGGTAAATAAGTGCTCAGCAAACAAACGCTGTTAAGTAGCGGCGCAGTTTATCAGAGTTACACTTAGTGCCCTATTAAATACTGTCTTTAATTACCCAATACTTTTGCCGGATCTACGCGTGTTGCTTGCCATGCTGGATACAGCGTCGCCAATATTGCAAGCACAAAGGTGGCAATAACAGTTAACACTATATCTTGCCAAACTAATTTACTGGGCAAAAATTCGATAAAGTACACACCTTCTAGCGGGTTTTCACCCAGTAACAAGCTCAGCCAAGTAAATAACTCACTAATATTAATTGCTAAAATCACGCCAACAATTGAGCCTAAAAGTACACCCAAAAATGCTTGGGTTAAGCCTTGCATGACAAAAGTAGCCAATATGGTACTGTCTTTGGCACCCATGGTTTTTAAAATAGCAATATTGCCTTCTTTTTCACGCACTTCCATTACCAGTGAAGACACAATATTGAAACTCGCCACCGCGATAATTAAAAACACCACAATATAAACAATCGTGCGCACCATTTGAATATCTTGATACAAGCTACCTTGCGTTCTAAGCCAACTCGAAATATACACGTAATCGGTAATGGTTTGGCCAACACGAAGCGCTATTTGATGCGCCGAAAACACATCATCAACACGCAAGCGTAATCCTGTTACTTGGCTTTGATCGTAGCCTAAGGTTTGTTGTGCTTTGTTGAGGTGAATAAAAGCAGCGCTGCTGTCGATTGGTCCGCCCATTTCTATAATGCCCGCAAGCGTGAGGGTAACGCGTTTTGGGGCAAGTAATGATTGGCCTTTTTCACTAATTTGTGGGATTAACAAGGTCACATTATCACCTAATGCGATATTAAGTTGCTTAACAATTTGCTTGCCTAAAATAACATCATCACCTGTTAACTGGCTGACTAATTTACCTTGTGTAAATTGGTTAATGGCTGACACATCACCTTCCAACGAAGGCTCAACACCTCGAATCTCAACCGCTTTTAATTGGCTTTTAAATTGCGCCATACCGTTAACAGCAATAAATGGCGCTGCGCCTGTTACGTGTGGTTGCTGTTTTAACTGTTCGACTTTAGTGGGCCAATCGGCAATCGGCCTACTTGGGGCAACATATTCAACTTGCGGCACTACACTTAATAAACGATGCACTAATTGCTGCTCAAAACCATTAATCACCGATAACGCCACAATTAACACGGCAACACCAAGTAAAATACCGATAGTGGATGCTTTGGCTATAAAACTTACAAATGCATTTTTTTCATCTTTATGGCCTGAGTATGCCCTAAAACGTTTACTAATAAAGGCACTAAGCAACATGGCTAGACTCTTTTATTGATAGTTTACCATCATCTAAGTAAGCTATTTTACCCAGCTTATCTGCCAGTTCTAAATCATGAGTCACTACCACAAAGCTGGTGTTTAAACTTTTATTTAACTCATTAATTAAATCGTAAATTTTAATCGCATTTTGCTTATCCAAATTACCCGTTGGCTCATCAGCAAGCACCAGCGCAGGCTCTGTCACTAAAGCGCGAGCAATGGCAACACGCTGACGCTCACCACCAGAAAGAGCCGAAGGCTTGTGGCTACTTCTGTGTGCAAGGCCTACTTTATCTAGCATGTTAAGTGCTTTTTTATTGGCTTCTTTTGCGCTCAACCCTTTAATGAGTAATGGCATGGCAACGTTTTCAACCGCACTAAATTCCATTAATAAGTGGTGAAACTGATAAATAAACCCTAAATTTTTATTTCTGAAAGCCGCTTGCTGCGAGCGAGATAACTTAGCAACGTCTTGGTTTTTTATTTTTGCACTACCCGCACTCGCAGTGTCTAAGGTGCCTAAAATATGTAACAAGGTGCTTTTACCTGAACCTGAGCTGCCTACAATTGCCAGCATTTCACCTTGAGTTAGGGCTAAATCAACCCCTTTTAATACCTCAACCTGATTTTGCCCGTCTTGGTACACTTTGCTTATTTTTTCACAACTAATTACTAAATCATTCATAACGTAATACCTCTGCTGGGTTTACTTTAGCGGCCTGGCGCGCTGGATATAAAGTCGCTAAAAAGCTCATTGCTAAGCTTAAAACGGCAATAACACTTAAACTAACCACATCAAATTTGACGGGGAGTGAAATTCCCGATAGTAAATTTAAACCAACCAAAGCCAGCAGTTCATTTATATATAAGCTTAATAAAATACCTAAAGAGGCGCCCACGGCCGTTCCAATTACCCCATTATAAAGTCCTTGCACCATAAATACGGTTTGCACTTGGCTTGGTGTGAGCCCTAATGTTTGCAAGATTGCTACTTCGCTTTGTTTTTCACTGACCATCATGGTCAGTGCCGATACAATATTAAATACCGCCACCAGCACAATTAAGCCAAGGAGCATAGACATAATACGTTTTTCCATCGCAACGGCGGCAAATAAAGTGCCTTGACTGCTCCGCCAGTCGGTGAGTTTAAAGTCATTGAGTATGTGTTGGCTGTCTTGCATAAACTGGTCAAGTGCAAACGGCTCATGCAGTGACACGCTTAAATTAGGTACCGTATTGTTGCTAAGTTTTAAAACCCGTTGGAGTGATACGCCACTGGTAAATGCTAGTCCCATGTCTATTTCAGAGCCAGTTTCATAAATAGCAGCAATTTTAAATAAACGTTGGCTTGGCATGCGCCCAAGTGGGGTGTACGTAGATGCGTTAGGCATAATTACTCGTAACTTATCGCCTAAGCCAACGCCAAGTTTGCGGCTTAAATAACGACTTATTGCAATGTTATAATTATTGTTTAGTACGCTTTGCCAATTGCCTTGGACTATTTTGTCGGTGATTTTATACAGCGAGCCGTTATTGTCGTAAAGCCCTTGTAATAACACCCCGTGAAGATCTTTATTGGTTTGCAATATGGCTTCACCGTGGCGGTACAAACTAACATGATCAACATACGGTGATTGCTCAAGCGCAGGTTTTAGCGAATTCATTTGCGCTTTGGAGTGATCTTTAGCTTGTATTTCAACGTGTGGAATAAGCCCCAACATATTTGATTTTAAACTACTCTCAAAGCCGTTCATTACACTACTGACCGTAAAAAGCGCCATTAAACCAATCGCTATACCTGCAATAGAAAAAAACGAAATGAACGAAATAAACGCATTGCCTTTAGAGGAGCGGCTATATCTGAGTCCGATAAATAGGCTAACAGGTTGAAACATATTAATTAAAACATTAATGCCAAAAGTGTGGCGTTATAGTAGCACGAACTCAGCGCAATTGAATATCACCATAAATGTAAGAAATAATTTATAAATCTGATACTTGGCTATATTTTAAACAAACCAGTAAACCCTGCTAAACTTTCAGCCCTGTTACTAAGTAATCAAGTAATACCCGCACATTAGTAGCCACAAATTGCCGTGGCGGATATAGACCCCACACGCCCTCTTGTTGTGGTTGGTATGCAGTTAATATAGGTATTAACTGACCGGATTTAATTTCATTTTCAATATAGTAATCAGGCAACTGAACAATACCCAAACCCTTTATTGCGCCGTCAACGAGTGCCCAGCCGCTATTACAATGCAATCGCCCTGCTACCTTAATATGTTTATCACGATTATTTTCATTTACTCGCCAATAACTACTATTGCCAATTAAACATTGATGATTATTAAGCTCCCCCAAAGTGTGAGGCTCACCAAAACGCGCTAAATATGCAGGTGAAGCACACATAATAAATCGTCGCGAACTCAAGCGCCGCGCTTTTAAGCTTGAATCTTTTAAATGGCCTAGTCGAATGGCTAAATCAAAGCCCCCCTCTAATAAGTTTTCTTGCTCGTTAGAGAGCGTTGCGATTACTTCTACCTCAGGGTGATCATGCATAAATGAATGCACAATGGGCATAATAAAACTTTCACCATACATAACCGGTGCTGTTAATTTAATTTTACCTTTAGGTGAGGTTTGTACCGATGCTAAGCCTTGAGTGGCCTCGTCCATTGCGTGCTGTAAATGTTTAACTTGGTGTAAAAACTGCTCGCCCTCTTTGGTTAACACAACCTTTCGAGTGGTACGTGTTAATAATTGCGTATTTAACCGTTGTTCTAGCTTTGTAACATGGCGGCTAATATGAGCAACCGATAAACCTAACGTCTGTGCAGCTTGGGTAAAACTCCCCTCTTCGCCAACAGCAATAAACTCATCAATACCTTCCCAACGCATAATTATTACCATACTGTAAAAGTGTTTTATTAAATTGAAGATTATCATTATCTGAGAAACAAATACAATAACCTCATCACCCAAACAGTATGGGTCTACAATTCATATTCAAACCACTACAAAGGATATACACATGTCTGAATTTATAAAATCAAAAGCAGCGATTGCCTGGGGCCCTAATCAGCCTTTAAGCGTTGAAGAAGTTGATGTGATGATGCCTAAAAAAGGCGAAGTAATGGTCAAAATCACTGCCACTGGTGTGTGCCATACAGACGCTTTTACTTTATCAGGTGAAGATCCTGAAGGTATTTTCCCCGCTATTTTAGGTCATGAAGGCGCGGGTGTGGTTTATGCTGTGGGCGAAGGTGTTTCAAGTGTAGAAGTTGGCGATCACGTTATTCCTTTATACACCGCAGAATGTGGTGAATGTAAAATGTGTACTTCAGGTAAAACAAACTTGTGTTCAGCAGTTCGCGAAACGCAAGGTAAAGGCTTAATGCCAGATGGCACCACTCGCTTTTTCAAAGATGGCGAGCCTATTTACCACTATATGGGTACATCTACATTTTCTGAATACACAGTATTGCCAGAAATCTCATTGGCTAAAGTAAACAAAGAAGCGTCGTTAGAAGAAATTTGTTTATTAGGCTGTGGTGTTACTACCGGTATGGGCGCTGTAACAAATACGGCTAAAGTAAAAGCGGGCGATACGGTGGCTATTTTTGGTTTAGGCGGTATTGGTTTATCTGCCATTATTGGCGCTAAAATGGCTGGTGCAAGTCGTATTATTGGTATTGATATTAATACCTCTAAATTTGACTTGGCGACCAAACTAGGTGCTACCGACTTAATTAATCCAAAAGACTTTGACAAGCCAATTCAAGAAGTCATTGTTGAGATGACCGATGGCGGTGTTGATTACTCATTTGAATGTATTGGTAATGTTGATGTAATGCGCTCTGCGCTTGAGTGTTGTCATAAGGGTTGGGGAGAGTCTGTGATTATTGGTGTAGCCGGTGCTGGCCAAGAAATTTCAACTCGTCCGTTCCAACTTGTTACTGGCCGTGTATGGCGTGGTAGCGCATTTGGTGGTGTTAAAGGCCGCTCACAACTTCCTGAAATTGTAGAGCGTTACATGGCGGGTGAATTTGCGCTAAACGACTTTATCACTCATACCATGAGCCTAGAAGAAATTAACGATGCCTTTGATTTAATGCATGAAGGTAAAAGTATTCGTACTGTAATTCATTACTAATACGCTCATTTCACTTAATTACCATCACAAGCCGTTGCTATTAAGTAACGGCTTTTAAGGATTGTTATGTTAGAAAATATTTCAACAGCGAAAGTGGCTGGCGGATGGCATAAGCAATACAGTCATAGCGCTTCAAGCACTCGTTGCACTATGCGTTTTGCAGTTTTTTTACCGCCAGGCGCCAGTGAAACCAATAAGGTGCCGGTACTGTACTGGTTATCAGGTTTAACCTGTACCGATGAAAACTTTATGCAAAAAGCAGGCGCATTTAAAAAAGCAGCGGAGCTGGGTATCGCCATTGTAGCGCCAGATACGAGCCCACGTGGTGATAACGTGCCAAACGAAGACAGCTATGATTTTGCACAAGGTGCTGGGTTTTACCTTAATGCCACAAAAGCGCCCTACAACACCCATTTTAATATGTATGATTACGTTGTTAATGAGTTACCGGCACTAATTGAGCAACACTTTCCTGTTACAGATAAAAAAGCAATTAGTGGTCATTCAATGGGCGGGCACGGCGCATTGATGATTGCACTTAAAAACCCACAATCGTACACCAGCGCTTCGGCATTTAGTCCTATTGTTAATCCTATGGCGTGTCCGTGGGGTGTAAAAGCATTTACAGGCTACTTAGGCGACGACAAAACAACGTGGGCACACTACGATACTTGCGAATTAATGCAACAAGCCGAGCAAGCTAACTATTTACCTATGCTGATAAGCCAAGGTGATGCTGATAACTTTTTAGAAGAGCAGCTTAAGCCGCAAAATTTGGTCGATATCGCTAATACAAAAGCGTATCCGATGCAGCTCGAAATGCACGCTGGCTACGATCATAGTTACTTTTTTATTAGTAGCTTTATAGACCAACACTTATTATTTCATCATCAGTTTTTATCGGCTTAGATTCATTACTGTGTAGAGTAGAGTTATCTACTTCTACACATTCTTTAAAGACTTTAGGGTCTGTTGACCTTTGCGGATTAAAATTTGTTCAAACTAGGGGCGGTTTAATCGCGGCGCGAGGTTTGTAACCTAGTGGGCTAAGTAAAAACCGAGTAACAAAGAGTAAATCGCCCCTAGGCAGAACCCTTCGGGCAGCGCCTGATTAGCATTTATTCTGCGTTATCGCCTATTTATGGGGAATAACCACACCACATAGGCTCTGCCTTGCCTAAATACCAAACAGACTGCTGTAAATTTAACCTTGAAAGGTCAACAGACCCTAGTAACCTGCCTACATTTTTTAATCACACCGTCATCTCCTTTTATAAATTCAATTATGGCTTTATCAGTTTCGTAACCAAGTTTGCTAAAACTAAAACCATCTTTATCCTTTACATAGCTATTAGTGCTATTGATGTTTAAATTGGATCTCGCCGTTTCATCCAAAAATATACCCATTACTGTGCAACCACTTAATACATTTAAAAAGATAATAATTAATAAAATGCGCATGTAAACTCTCGTTGCAAATAAGCCAAATTATATACGACTTAAAAAAGGAGTGTTGTAGAAATATGTAAGCCCCACAATTTTACATAATAGAGTTTGCTTGTGTGGTACGCAGCTGAAATTCATTGCTGGGTAAAAACGCACTTTATTGTGTAAATATTGCTAACGCCACTCATCCCCCTCGATAAAGCAAAGGTAACACAATGATTTTATTTAAATTAATACCTTGGTTCAATTTTTGCTACTTATTTAAAATTTATCCGTGGAAATAGCAATGGAAATTGATCTACAGTGGAGAGACATTATTGATAACTTGATTCATCTTGGCATGGCGTATTTACTTGCCCTGCCAATGGCATATGATAGAGAGCATAGCCATAATGGTGCAGGTCTAAGAACGTTTCCTTTAGTTGCCGTCGCATCATGTGGTTATGCACTGATTGCTATGTCAGTTTTGGAGGGGGCAGAGGCGCAATCTAAAATGTTACAAGGTATTATTACAGGTATTGGTTTTATTGGTGGTGGCGCTATTTTAAAAAATAACCAGTCTACATCTGGAACAGCAACAGCTGCGAGTATTTGGAATATGGGTTTAATTGGTATCGCTATTGCGTACAGCCGCTATGAAATAGCTATTTTGTTGGCAGTAATAAACTTCATAACGCTTAGGTATGTTAAAAGATTTAAATAATGAAAATTATAATTAATTGCTTAACGCTGATGCGATCACCCTGTTAAATTCAATCTTCAAACTCGCCTTTTGATATAACATAACATATAATCAAATTCTTTTTTTTCATTCTTGTTAATTGTATTTTATGTCATTATCTTTATCGCAAAGTCGCTTGCATCATATTGATCTATTACGCGGCATTATCATCATATTTATGGTGATAGATCACGGCATGTATTATTGTCTAAATTATTCAGTAACTGATCCCATGACCATACCCGGTACAGATGCGCTTACTTTTTTCACACGCTTTATATCGCATTTTTGTGCGCCATTATTTGTATTTTTAGCAGGCCTCTCCGCCGCTATTACAGAGCATAAATACGCGTGTACTCGTCAGTTTGCTAACGCTTTAATAGTTCGAGGCTTAGTGCTTATTTTATTTGAGTTTACAATTGTGTCATGGTCATGGAGTTTTAACCCTCTTTTCCCGATGTTATATGCTCAAGTAATTTGGGCGATTGGCTGGGGCTTTGTGGTGCTTGGCTTGCTTCGCTTAATAGGTATATACCCTGTATTTATAGCTGGGTTAATACTGGTATTTGGTCATAACTTATTAGATGGTATTACCTTTGAAAGTAACACCATCGCGCATACACTGTGGTCTATCGTTCATCAAAAAATGTATTAGCACTGCCGTTTGGTTTTTCTATTAGAACGACCTACCCCGTTGCGCCTATTGTTGGACTCATGTGTTTGGCTTATTATGCAGGTGTATATTATAAATCTCAGCATTATAGTAAAAAAGTGATGAATTACGCGTTTATTTTGGGTATGAGCTGCCTAGCACTTTATTCAATACTACGCGGCTTTAATTTATACGGTGATATGTCACAGTTTTCTACACATACAGATCCACTGCTGACTATTATGTCGTTTTTAAATCCGACTAAATATCCGTTGTCGTTACAATTTATGTTACTTACTGTAGGGCTTGGTTTAATTGCGCTAAAACTATTGAGCCACTTAAAGGCTAGTTTTTCGCAAAATTTTCTGCAAGTCCTAGGTAAAACCAGCATGTTTTCTTACCTCACTCACTTGTATTTGCTGCATGCTATCAGTTGGCTTTTAATACCTGCTCTTGGATTTAACTTTAGTGATATGACCTATGGTGAAACCCTTGTTGGCTTACCATCAGGGTATGGTATGAGTTATATTGCAACCATGGCGATGATAGCTGTAGTGGTTGTGCTTACCGCCTTACTCGCTAAGCGCTACTTAAACTGGAAATATCGTAATAAAAACAGCCTGATTGCTAAATATATTTAGTTATTACGCTGTTGTTTTTAGTCATTAAAAAAGGCGCTTAAAAAGCGCCTTGCTAACAAGTATGTGTGCTTAGAACATATCTTGATAGGAATTTGTTGTATTGAATATAATTGCTTTTTCAAAGCCTGGCAGCTGAATGCTGTGCTCATCAATAACAATGTCATTTTCATCAATCAGCCCATCACCAAAACGATAAACTATCGCGTATTGACCTAAATCTGCTTGTTGTTGATAGTGCTGTTGTGCTTCTTTTACCGCTGCATGTTTGCTGGTATAGAGCCCCATCATTTCATCGCCATGACGCTTAGCAAGCATCTGCATCGTTACTTTTGCTGAAAGCACTGTGGCTGTTGCATTATTACCACCAAACCCTTTAGAATTTATAAATGCAATATCCATATCACCACAATCATAGTGACTGTTACGAATATCTAAATGATCTGCATAAACATCATCAGCCACTTTATCTATAGTGGTAATACCCGGCATAATATTATGACTAAATACACCTAAGGCAATGGCAAGCTGATCGCCACTGGCAGGTGCTATAGTATGGCCAACATACGCTTTAGGGGCGGTTACTTTCCAATTATCTATTGCAAATGTTTGCGCTACTTTATGATAAATTAACGACTCAGTTACGCGGTTTTGTGGTGTGCTTGAACCATGGGCTAAAATAAAGCTACGTTGCTGTAATGCCTCTTTACCTAGTAAGCTACTGGCAAGTGCAGCCGATTTTGCCATGGTAATGTAGTTACCAGGCCCAGGTGAAGTAATTGATTTTTTTACTCCATCGGCGTTAACAAATACATCAGGCACACAGCCCATAATGTCTGCACCTAGTTCAAGTGCCAGCGCATCATCCATTAATAAAGCCACTTGTGCGCCTTCACCTAAAGTAAAGCCACAGTTTTCGCCAAATGGGCGGCTGCTTCTACGATAATCAGGTTCATCGTCATTACTTAAATCATCTAAGCGGCGCAAACCTTCAATATTAGCCAGCGCACTCATATTGCCAAAGCCTTCAACCACTTCAGGGGTAATCGCACATTCTACACTTGCCACAATTGCAACACGTGTGCGCCCTGCTTGTATATCATTTACTGCTGCGCGCAAGTTATATAAAAAAGTAGCACACGCACCCGATGTAGAAAAAGTAGTCCCTACATTGCCCGTAACATAGGCATTGATAAAATCGGTCGACATTGTATTTAAACCCAGTGCTAGCTGCTTAGTGCTGACGCGATCACCCTGCTGGCGCGCTTTGACTAACCCACCTAATCCTTTATCGTCCATTTGGCCAATAACCGATGCTGAATAGGTACCAATTTTATCAGGCTCAACACTATTCATAATGTATTGCCAATCAAGTCCGGTTGATTTTATTGCATCGGTGGCAGCAAAAATAGTGGCTTGTAAACCACGAGGTTGGTAGCGGCTATTGTACATAATTGACGGATCAAACCCTGTGGGTAGTTGCCCAGCAGATTTAATTGGGTTATCACGAGTAGAATCATGTTTAATATCAAATTGAGCAGCAATAGTTACTTTCACTTTTTTATTTTCAAGCTCTTCTACGTGCCAACTTTCAGGAACTGGCGAAGGTAAATCACGACGGCGTGTTTCAAACACAATCGCGTTTTCATCCGATGCGGTTAACGTCATTTTTTGCTGCCATGGCGTGGCATCTACATCAAAATGTTGTTTTTCAATTTTACGAATTAATGTACCTGCAATAATTTGCTCACCAAAACGTGCTTCTATGTCGCTTTGCTCAACATTATTGCCTTGCATGTCTTGTAGTTGTCCATTCACAACACTCACTAAATTCATTAATGTGGCGAGGCCTAAAAATGTTTCTTGGCGAGCTTGAGACTCTAAGCTATCTAACACGATACGACGATAACCTTGATGAAAAGAAGTACGGCCAGCGGCATTAATGCCTCCCATGCCGACAATGACGGGTAATGCGGTCATAATTTACCTTTAAAAAAACGTGTTATAAGAATATGGAGTTAGTTTAAATGGATTACGCACACATCTTTGTGCTTTAATAGCCAAATATTAAGCATAAAAGGCCAAAAGCAACTGGTCGGAGCATTTAAATGAGCAATAATCCAACAAATCCACCATTAAATATAGCTATTGCTGTTTACTCGCATCTACTGGTAACTAGTTTAACCTTGCCAATTGAAATGCTCCGAGCAGGTGAAGCGTTCGCCAAAGGGCACACTAGTAAGCAACACTTTAGAGCACTGAATATTCATTTAATTGCAAAAAATATGGCTCCTATTGCAACCAGAACAGGTTTAGCCATCGTGCCTGATTGCAGCAGTGATAACGCCCCCTATTGCGATTTAATCATTGTTCCGAGTATTTGGCGTAATCCACGCCCGGTTGTTAAAACGAATCAACCAATAGTTAATTGGCTCAATGAGAGTTTTACCATGGGAAGCCATATTATTGGCGTTGGTACCGGCAATTGTTTGCTCGCAGAAGCCGGTTTACTTGATGGTCACCCTGCAACCACTCACTGGCATTATGCCAAGCAATTTTCTCAAGATTATCCAAACGTTAGCTTAAAACCTGATTTTTTTATTACCCAATCAGAGCGCATGTATACGGTAGCCAGTTTAAATGCCTTAGCTGACGTTATTGTTCATATTATTAGCCAATACTATGGTAAAGAAGCGGCGCAGCATGTTGAGCGGAACTTTTCACATGAAATACGTAAACCCTACGAAGATCAACGCTATTTAGAAGGCGCCGTTAACCGACATGCTGATGAACTTATTGCACAAATACAATTTTGGTTAAAAACTAATTTATCTAGTGAGTTAGATTTACAAGAAGTCGCGGCACAATTTAGCTTAAGCTACCGCACGTTTACACGCAGGTTTCGACTTGCTACAAATCAAAGCCCTATAGAGTATTGGCAGCAGCTACGTGTTGAAGGTGCAAAAGAATTACTGGCCTCATCAAACTTATCAATTCAGGAAGTCGCGTTAGAAGTTGGCTATAACGATCAAGGACACTTGACCCGTGTGTTTAAAAAGGTATTGAGCCAAACCCCGAGCGAATACAGAAAAGTAGTCAGACGAAAGTTATTTGGTTAATGTTTCTTTGCCCTTGTTTGATATTTTATTCAGGCCGTTGACAACGCAGTTTCGACCGTTGTTTTTAGCTAAATATAAATAATTATCGGCTAATCTTAAAATTTCACTCAGGTGAGTATGCACATGTGCATCAATACCGACCAAGCCAATACTGATAGTGATGTTTAACGTGCTCTGCATATAAGTAAATTGATGATTTTGTATGTCAGTTCTTAGCTTATCCATTGTGATTATAGCGACCTCTATGTCGTCATTTACCACCAATGTAAATTCTTCACCGCCAAAACGATAAACATGTTCATCGCCTAAATGTTTTTTAAATAACTGCGTTAATTGCACCTACACTGCATCACCGGCATCGTGCCCATATTTATCGTTTACTTTTTTAAAAAAATCCAGATCAGCTAAGGCAAAACAATAGGGGTTAGAAAAGTCGATATGGTTATGAAAATGGCTTTTAAAAGCACGCCGGTTATAAGCCTGCGTTAAGCTGTCGCGTAATGCTAAATTAATAATTTCCTCTTGATTAGAGGCTCTCATCGATTCAAAAACATGTGAAACACCCCACACAATAATATACGTCAGCGAAAGATTAATGATGAGCTTAAAATTTATTTCAACTAACCGTTTGTCGATCACATAAAACAGCAGTAACAACGTAATCAAAAAGCTACAGCTGCTTATAAAGCCATGCTTTTTTCCAAACAATAAGTAAACCAATACAGGAAGAGTACACACCCAATGCGATATGCCAGTCTCTAAGTTAATTGCGGTGATAGCAAGCAACACAACTGCAAAGTAAGTATAAATAACAGCATAGCGATGCCATAATTTAGAGCGATTTGTTCTCGTTTGGTGATACGTATAAATACAAAAAAAAAGCTAATGCAAGTTCAATAAAGCCCAAAACATAATTTTTACTCATAAACACATTAACGTAAGCGACAACTAAAGCAACTAATGTAATTATTAAGCTTATATTTTTGAATACGGTTAATCTGACTGATTCTGTTTTATCAAATGAATGCTGATGCATTAATATCCCTTTAAATTATTGCCTCCCATAAACTTCAAGCATATCAGCCTAGGATTAAAAAATAGATAATAACTACAACTTATATGTAAGCCTACTTACTATAACAGCTAATATTAGCCTAAATTTAAATATGCGTGAACAAAGATTGATAGGCCTTGATTAGATCTTTTTATATATATAAATTATAGTATTACTCATTAGGTGTAGTGGTATTAACATAGGGAGATAGCCGATGGATGAATTAACCAATTTGCTTGTCGAACAACACAACAATGCATCCATTAAGGCTAAACTAGCTAACTTACTCACTTTGGTTCGTAAACATTTAGATATGGATGTTGCTTTTATATCTGAATTTATTAACGATGAGCGTGTTTTTAAAGTAGTCGATAACCCCTCTGAAAACCAAATTGTTAAAGTGGGTAATGCCGATCCGATTAATGAAACGTATTGCCAACAAATCACCGACAACAAGCTTAGCCCTATTATTACTAATACCAAAGCAAACCCAATAACCAAAGCGATGCCGGTTACAAAAAAATTAGGTATAGGGGCATATATAGGTGTACCTATCAACCTGTCGAACGGGAAATTATATGGTACGTTTTGTTGTTATAAATCACACCATGATGAGAGCTTAAATGAGCGCGATTTATCTTTTTTAAATATTATTTCAGAAATAGCGACCGGATTAATTGAAAAGAGTTTAGATAAAAGCGTATCGTACAACCACACAAAATCAACTATTGAGCAAATTATTAGCGATAATGATATTAGTATCTATTTTCAGCCTATTTATAGTCAACTAAATAATAAAGTTGTAGGTTTTGAATCACTTGCTCGGTTTTTTACCACTCCTTATAAAACCCCTGATATATGGTTTAAAGAAGCAAGTAAGGTTGGCTTAAATGAAGCATTAGAAATGCTCGCTATTAAAAATGCAGTCGCAGACATGGCACAGTTAAATGATACAACTTACATTGCCATTAATTGCTCGCCTTCGCACATTCTTAGCGGTGCACTTGAAAATACATTACAAAACATTGACTGCACTAGGCTAGTATTAGAAATTACTGAGCATTCGCCAATCTCAGACTACGAAAAAATGCGAGCTGCACTTAGGCCTCTCAGAAACAAAGGTCTGCGCTTGGCCATTGACGATGTAGGCGCTGGCTTTTCCTCTTTTCAGCACATACTAGAGCTTGAGGCCGATATTATAAAATTAGATATTAGCCTGACTCAAAATATAAACACAGACGATCGTAAATTTTTACTGGCAAAAGCATTGTGTGGATTTGCAAAAGCAATCGACTGCACCATTGTTGCCGAAGGGATCGAAACCGCAGAAGAACTAAACTCGTTAAGAATACTCAATGTAGACAGTGTACAAGGTTATTTTATTGGCCGCCCCGCACCAATTGAAGATGCGCTTAGCTTCCAAAACAAAGCACTACCCGCATAAAAACGCCACTAATTAGTGGCGCTCGGTATCAATACTGTCTTTTCGATAATAGCGTTTATGATAACTTTTCACTTTAGCATGCACGCCTTTACTTAAGCTTTTAAACTTAGCTTCTAGCACGTCAACGCCGTATAAAATACCCACCACAAGCACCGAGAGCTTAATAGCAGCCCCGAGGTTTTCGGTTGCTATCATCACGCCAATGGAGGCCAATACCCAAATGGTGGCAGCAGAAGTAACCCCGACTACCGCACCGTCTTTTGCCAGCATTACGCCTGCGCCTAAAAAGCCGATGCCGGTAATTATTTGCCCGACTACGCGAGAATGATCAATCACATCCCCTTGTAAATTAAACGCAGTCGATAAAAACAAGTAAGTACCTAAGGTGATCAGTGCAGAAGTACGGATCCCTACAGGTTTGCCACGCAATTGCCGTTCTATACCAATAATAGCCCCACAAAAAGCCGCCGTACCAATAGCTGCCCACGAGTATGGGGCTACATCGATAAAATCTAAAAATGTCACTTAAAATCCTAATCTATTATTTTTTACCAATAGCAACTGCCGTTCTAAGCCTTTGACTACCAAAAGCCGACATTTTACTAAAATCGCTGCGTGCAATTGGCACATATTGACAGTCAATCGCTAATTGGTTGTCGTTACCTGGTTCGCAAAACGGGTCATGTACGTACACACAGTGCGCATCTAAATGAGTAACACATACCCAATGCGGTGATTTTTTTCCATCAAACCGATAAGTGCTTATTAACAGCAACACACTAAAACCTTGGTTTAACCACGTTTCTATATCGGTTAGTTCAACATCTTTATAGGTAACAGGAATATTAGCCGCGGCTATGCCTTCAACAAATTGCTGATGTACCGTCGCCAGCACCGTTTTTTTATTATCACTGCGTACCCCATCTAAAAATAATGGCTCTGAGGTATTAACAATGACCTCACTTTTAAACCCCCGTTTATTTGCAGCCAGTGCCAAACCAAACGGATGACAACCGCCATGTCCCGAGGTCATAAAAATGGTGGTGCCTTCACGCCATAAAGCTAATTCATGTGACTGAATCAGCTCTGTGCTGTTATCAAGCGAGCCCATTGCCATTAATAATGCCGCAGGCCCACAGGTAAACTCGGTAGTTTGCTGATACCATGGCGTTAAACGCTCAACTTGCAATTCGCTGGTTTGGCGAATGTTTTTTTGCATGCGCAAGGCATCACTGTGATCATCGTAATAATCACTGTATTGACCAAAAACACGATACCCTACACTTTTATAAAGCCCTATGGCACTGTCGTTATTTACTGCCACTTCTAAACGCAAATAAATACGCCCACGCTCACTAGTGGCTTTTTCAAGGGCTTTAAGCAGCGTTTTAGCGATTCCTTTGCCCTGCATCGTCGGTAATACGGCTAACGAATACAAACGCGCTAACCGCGTGCCTTTATGGCACCACACCAAACCGTAACCACATAATTGCGCATTGTGCTCGGCAACTAATAAAATCCCATGTTTAGCACTAAGCCAACGCTTTAAACTTCGCGCACTAAGCTTATCGTTACTAAAGCAGGCATTTTCAAGCGCCACTAAGGCGTTTAAATCACTCGCGCTTGCAGGGCGAATACTAATATCCGCCCCTGCAAAAATCGTTATATCAGACAATGCGTTAAGCATTAGCCGCGACCTCGTGCTTCAAGGCGCTGTTTAAACTCATCCATAATGATCATGTATAACTCATCACCTAAGTAACCATCTTCTACTTTGTGATCAATACTTGGGTTATCGTTTACTTCCAACACATACGCACGGCCTTGATGCTCTTTTACATCCACACCGTATAAACCCTTACCCACGGTTTTACATGCTTTTAAAGCAGCATCCAGTACAGCTTTAGGTAATTCAAACGTAGGCAATGTTTCAAAGCCACCAGAGAAAAAGCGTTTTGCGTCATGGTTATATATTTGCCAATGGTTACGCGCCATTAAATAACGACACGCATAAATAGCACGACCATTAAGTACCCCTACACGCCAATCGTATTCTGTGTACATGTACTCTTGCGCCAGAACTAGCGCACTTAAAGCAAATAACTCACTAAGCTTAGTTTCTAATTCATCACGATTAGCAACTTTATACACGCCTTTTGAAAACGACCCTTCTGGCATTTTTAATACCAGCGGATAAGTAAACGACGCTTCTAATTGCTCAATTGTGTCTTTTGATTGATCTGCCACCACCACGGTTTTTAAGCTCGGTACTTTTTGATAATTAAATGCATCATGTAAGTACACTTTATTACAGCATCGTAAAATAGACTCCGCATCGTCAATCACCACTAAACCTAAGCTTTGCGCTTTACTTGCAAGACGGTAGGTTGGGTGATCAATCGCTGTTGTTTGGCGAATAAACAACGCATCAAATTGGGCAATATTGTCTATTTCCTCAAAGCTGAGTGCTTTTGCGTTAATACCATGTTTCGCTGCTGCTTTTATAAAACGGGCTATTGCATCTTTATCACTTGGCGGTACTTTTTCGTTATGATCAACCAATATCGCCATATCCCAACGGAAACGGCGCTCTACTTTACCAATTCGCCACTGTGTTTGGGTAAACTCATTTAGTTTTTCAACAAAATCAGTGTGTTGCTGCTCGCTCAAGGACGCTAATGATCCTTGTTGTAATAGGCCTTGCTCATCTACAAATAAAATAGGCGCTGGATATTGTTTAAATACCGATTTAGCGGCTTTAGCTTGTTGTTCATTTCCCGCGTGACCAAAATAAACAGCACCATCAATATGGCCAATATTTTGTAATGACGCTTGATTGCTTCGAAGCGCGTTAATTGTTTTTACACTCGGTAATACTTGATGCTTGCGCGCCTCAGCAAGTAACGAACAGTAATAGCCTTTACTTAAATACTGGCTAGCATCACATAGATTTATTATGCGGGTTTTTGGTTCGTTGCGTTTGGGGTAATCTCGTAAATAGGTGTCAAAGGTAATGACATTTTCAAATGAAAGAGCAAGCGTTTGCTCATTGTTATCAACCACAATTAAGGTTTTAAACACGACTTTTCCTAGTTAAGTCAAAATATACAAAGCAGCCTTGCTAATCAGTTAGCTCAGCGAATAAAACAGCAAATAGAAACACCTATCGCACTAAGTGCAGCAAATAGCAAATCACTTAATACGATAGGTGCTTTAACGAATATCTACTATAAACGTTAGCGCTTAAATTGCTTAAGCGACATGTGATTTATAAGCCCTTTTTTACATCCACACAAACGAGATATTTTTAGCGTGAAGATAAAAATATTTGATGAACTTTTTTATTGTTAATTTGTGTTTTAAAATAGCCAAAATTTACCACTAAAAGTGATCATCATGTCTCTTCCCGCTTGCCCTAAGTGCCAATGTGAATACGTTTACGAAGACCAACAACTGCTTATATGCCCAGAATGTGCCTATGAGTGGAACCCGAATGTTACTAATGACGAAGACGCTATTTTAGTGAAAGACGCAAACGGCACTTTACTTGCTGATGGCGACAAAGTAACCGTAGCTAAAGATTTAAAAATTAAAGGTAGCTCACAAGTTATTAAAATTGGCACCAAGGCCTTAGTAAGACGTGTACTTGATAAAAAAGATCATGAGCTTGACTGTAAAGTAGATGGCATAGGTGAAATGATGGTGACGGCTAAATTTGTTAAAAAAGCCTAAACCCATTGAGATAAACAATTAAATACAGCAAGAACCTGTGTAATCTTGGCGCTTTATTGCATTAACAAACTGACATCCAATTTAACTAATTGATTTTCAGCGCCTTTTAAAAATTTAAACTCTAAATTCAGTTCTCATAGTGGTGTGTTAGTTGTCTAGTATTACTACTTCTGCTTTGTGAAAGTGTGTTTTTGCGCTTTGCAAAACATCGGCAGTAAACTTTGAGTTTGGCACTGGTATATCAATAACATTGCCACTTTTACAAAATAAAGTAACGGTATTTGACGCTAGCTGTATTTTAATTATCGCCCCTTTAGGAATAAGCTGCATTCTACTTTTATTATTATTGAACCAGTGAGGTTTTTTGCAAAGTAGAACGTTTTCTCCAATATCAGAAAAAACACGCTCAGGCCTAAAAGTTAAGTACTTTATAATTAAAACCGTGAGTAAAACACCCGTAATTGTGACGGTAAAAATCCCTATCTCCATAATATTCCCTTAAATTTATGTCCTTTATTTAACTGCTTATCCGTTAATGATTATCAGACTCAAGCAAATCTTATAAGTTGACGCTATAAATGCCTCGATAATGAATGATTGAAACCAGCTAACATCGAGCTATAAACACTTCTTACCTAGCTTTTGAAATAGCGCAGCTATTGTTTTATCGTAAGCATGTTGATTAAAGTTACTTGAGTGTGGGTTCATAAAACCATGTAAATATTCAACATGCTTTGCGCTAACATTAGCCTTTGTTGCAAGCTCCACCTGTAATGATTTAACATCAAAGTGCGGCTCATAATGCGGAAAAATGAGTTCAATCTCAAATTGTGGTTGTATATCTGTATGGTGCCTAATTTGCGAGCTGTAAAAACAAATGCCCTTAGCTATCGTTTTAATCGCCGGGTGTGCAGACATTGACCAAATTGCCGATGCGCCAACACTAAAACCAATCAATATAGTGTTGCCAGCGAGTGGTTTAATCGCTTTTTGTAAAATAGCGACATACTCATCAAGGCCTATATGCTGACTAAAATACTCATAGGCCTGCTGTTCACTGTTAAATGCCATATCAACCCCGCCATAGGGATCGACAATAGACTGAGCGTTTAGTTTTTCAGCAAATGCTTTTAAAGCCGCTGTATTACCAAAAATATCACTGACCAATACCAAGTTCATAAACGGCTCATCTTTAATTTTATTCTATAAGTTTTAGGCAATAATTTAACAAAGAGGCCTACGAGATGCTGCGCCTCAGAGTAAGAGACAAATAAATACTACATTCAAAGCACTTCAACCACATCGTAACTATGTTTTACATCACCGAGTGTTAAACTAACTTCATCATCGACTTGTTTACCTAATAACTGTTGGCCTAATGGTGCGCCAGAGGTAAGTACTTGAATGGTTGTGCCTTTAATATCAACGGTTAATCCACCAGCTGCTGGGCCTAAATAAAACCATTTTTGTGTGCTGGCATCGTCTTCTAAACATACCAATGAGCTTATAACGACAGTGCCTGTAACGGGTTCGTTGTATATGGCTTCAAATAGTTGTATTTCTTTATAGCACTCATTAACTCGCTCTGCATGGCCTTGTGCTAAATAGGCAGCTTCAAGCCCGAGGGTATCGTATTGGGTCTCTGCAATACTTTCTTCATGGGTAGCGGTATCGTGGGCTGTTTGAGCTGCAATTTTAGCAGTATTTAGTTGCTCATCTAAGGCAAAGCGCAGGTGCTCAGTAACATGGGCTTTATTCATTTGGAGAATTCACTCAATTCGATAAAAATAATTTGCTATTTTATACCAATCTGCTTGGATATGGGACCTATTTTAACGATAAGAAAATTGCTCTATAACTAGGCAAAATTTTTGACATCTAGTTGTTCTAAATGAAAAAATTTCAACAACGTTATAGGGGGATTTAATTCGTTAAATTGTTCAAATATTTATGTAGGTTGGTATTAGCATTGTTGCTACATCGAACACTATCCCTTTGCTATGTAACAACAATGCTGATTTAAGCCTATGGCATATCCATTAATGCCTGCGTTTGCTGATCCACTTGCTTATCGTAGTTTTTAGCACTTAACCCAAGTAGCTCAGGTAATGTAGCAGCAATACAAATGGACGATAACGTGCCTACGACTATTCCTGCAAACAAAGCAATGGCAAACCCCTGCAGCGGCGCGCCAGCTAACAGCCAAACACTTGCCACCGTTGCGAGCGTAGTCCCGGAGGTAATAAGCGTACGAGTTAAGGTGCTTTTAATTGCGTTGTTGATAATACTGCTTGGTTTTAGCGAAATATTTGTTGGTATGCGTAATAGCTCGCGTACCCTATCACCCACTATTATTGAGTCATTTAGGGAGTAGCCAATTATTGCCAATAAACTGGCTAAAACGGTTAGGTTAAACTCTATTTGTAACCACGAAAATAAGCCAACCACCAGCACTAAATCATGTAATAAAGCCACCACAGAGCCTAATGCCAAACGCCACTCAAATCGAACAGCTAAATAAATCATTACCGCTACCATCGCAGCAAATAAGGCTAAGCAGCCTTTCTCAAATAATTCGTCACCCACTTGAGAGCCAATGTAAGCCGATGATAAAACCTCTGCGTTTATATCTGGGTTTTGGCTAATCGCGGTTTTCCAAGCATCATTATTGGCACCTTTATTTGGCGCTTGCGTTAATTGAAAATGATTATTGCCCTGCGCTGTTAGTTCAAATTCACCTTGATGGTTTTTAGCAATAAATTGCTCAAGCTGTTTTAGTTCAACACCTTGGCTGGTGGTAAATTCTGTTAAATAACCACCCGTAAAATCAAGGCCAAAATTAAGCCCTTTTTGTGCAATGGTGAATACCGATAACAACACAAATATGGCACTAACAAGCATACCTGTATAACGCATACGTGACCCTGTCTCACATTTTAAAAAAGTGTTAAGCATGCGCGTTTACTCTTGCTTTTTTACCCAGCTTTAAATATAAGCTTTGGCTTAAATACTTAGATAAATACACTCCAGTAAACACCGATGTAATAAGACCAAGCGCCAGTGTTATGGCAAAGCCTTTTACCGGGCCATAACCTATGCCATATAAAATAATAGCAGTGATCATGGTGGTAATATTGGCATCTAAAATAGTATTTGCTGCCTGTTTATAGCCCTCTTGGATTGCTTGATATGGAGGACGTCCTTTGCGACGCTCTTCTTTTATGCGCTCAAATATAATCACGTTAGTATCAACCGCCATTCCTATAGTTAATACCAAACCTGCTATTCCAGGAAGGGTTAAAACCACCCCAGGTAATAACGACATTAGCCCCACTAAAGAGGTTAAGTTTAAAATTAACGCAACATTTGCAATAAGCCCTAAACGGCGGTACCACAGTGCCATAAACGCAAGCGTTAAACCCATGCCTAACATTAGCGCTGCTAATCCATTATTAATATTGTCTTGGCCAAGGCTTGGACCAATAGTTTGCTCATGCACTATAGTTACGGGCGCAGTGAGTGATCCTGCGCGTAGTAATAGCGCTAAATCGGCAGCCGCTTGTTGGCTTTGCATATTAGTTATACTAAAACGCGAGCTTAAATGCTGGGCAATGTTCGCCACATTAATAACTTCGCTTTTTTTAACCACTTCGCCTTTAGCATTTTGTGAATACTCTGAATAAAGCGTTGCCATAGGTTTACCTATATTCGCCTTTGAAAAAGCCGACATAGCATCGCCACCTTGGCCATCTAAGCTCAGTTGTACCAAAGGTTTACCCCAATCATCACGGCCTATATTAGCGTTATTAATATGCTCACCGGTAAATATAGGTACAGGGTCGAGCTTAATAGTCCCTCCCGATTGCAAATTAAACGTTTGCCCGCCTCTCTCTTTAAGTTGATAAAACCCCAATGACGCGGTTGCACCAATTATGCGTTTTGCTTCAGCTGGATCTTGCACGCCAGGTAGCTCAATACGAATGCGCTGCTTACCTTGGCGCTGTGTAACGGCCTCAGTTATACCGAGCTCTTCAATACGTGAGCGAAGTGTGGTGAGTGTTTGGCTCATCACTTCTTTATCAAATGCGCTGCGCCCTTGCTCAGAATAGCTAATTTTAACGACCTGTAAGTTGCCATTAGTTGATGTGGTTGTAGTGAGGTTTTCAAAACGGCTTTTAAGCTCTTTTATGACAACTGTTAGCTTATCGCCAGCATTCTCAAGCGCACTTATTTCAAAGCCCTGATTAGTCTGCTTCGCTTTAACGCCATAGGCTTTTTGCTTAACAATAATGGCTTTTGTTTGTTGATATGCACTGAGCAATTGCTCATCAATGGCTTTATTTAAATCAACATCAAGTACAAACAATACCCCGCCGTTTAAATCAAGACCCAGCTTTATAGGCGATAAGCCAAACTCTTGTAACCAAATAGGGCTGGTTGCATGTTCAACAATTTTAACTTGTGTGTTTGGAAAGTTTGATTTTAAAGCCGCTTGAGCCTGCGCACTTTGCGTAGGTGTATTTAAAAGTACATTAATATTTGCTTGGTCTTTTAAACTTTCACTCACTTCGAAACCTTGGCTATTTAAAAAGCTAACTAGGTTCTCAGTACTTGGCATTACTTGCGTTTTAACATCAGAAGCTGCACTAATATGCAACCATGACTTATTGGGATATAAATTAGGTAAGGCGCTTATTGCTAGTAACACTAATACAATCAGCATGGCTACATAGCTCAATTTAAACTTAGCCTTAAATGGCTTTTTTTGTTTTTTAAAACTTAACATAGTTGTTCCTTATTACTAGGCATAGCCCAGTAACGTACCTATTAGGCACAATTAAAATTAAGGTCAAAACGCGATGCGTTAAAACCAATTAACGATAATTAAGGAACTTTAAGCGTGGTAGGTGGTTACAGCGGTGTATAACAGATTCGCATCTTTCCAGCCGCTCAAGCGCGACTTTTTACTTTTAAAAACCCAAGTATACCAAGGCTGATTTATGGTGACTGCTTGCGGTCGCAAAAAAATATGCCTACACACATTTAGCGCAAAAAACTCATGCACTACATCGTATTCAGGATCGCCCTGCGCACTGTGTAAAAATAAAAATGAGTTATTAGCTGTTAGCCTAGGTTGATGTGCAGCAAACTCAGAATGCTTTGAGTTTTTATGCTGTAAATTACCTAGCGACTTTAACGGTGCGGGAGCGTTAGTTAAGTTTTCGACATTAACAACATCGCTATAACTGCTTTGGTTACTGTTTAATTCGTGCTTTACGCCCATAGCATGGCTTTGCACACTAAAGAGTGCAGCAAAAAACAAGCAAGTAGCTAAAAAAACGCGAAATTTAAACATCTGTCATTTAAAACTAAAATAAAGGATAGCTAGTATATAAGGGCAGCTAATTAAAATACAATAGCCAACATTAAGCTATTTCATTTATATAAAAACAAATACTGAGATCCTCGATGCGCTCCAGACAAAGTTCAGTAAAACGCCCCGATGCCATGAATTTAAAACAAAGCATTCAAACTTTTTGGCCTTATATCACTAAATTTAAAGGGCGTGTGCTTATTGCCATATTAGCGCTTGTGGGTGCTAAAGGCGCGACATTGCTCATGCCATGGGCTTTAAAAGAAATAATTGATGCGGTTGATAAATCAATTAACCCGCTACTCCTCGTCCCAACCTTATTACTCGTTATGTACGGCGCACTGCGATTTGCCAGCGTGTTTTTAGGTGAAGTACGCGATGCTGTATTTTCTCGAGTCACCGAGCATACCATGCGTGATATTGGCCTTAAAGTATTTAAACATTTGCACTCGTTAGATTTAGCCTTTCATTTAGACAGGCAAACTGGCGGTATAAGTCGAGACATAGAGCGCGGCACCAGTGGTTTGAGCTTTTTAATGCGCTTTTTAATGTTTAATATTGTGCCCACGTTGTTTGAAATAATTACCGTGGCGATTATTTTTGGCACCTTGTTTTCTATTTGGTTTGCGCTGATCACCCTACTTGCTGTGGCTATTTATATCTTTTTTACCGTGGCAGTTACCCAATGGCGAAACCGCTTTATTCGCGAGTCAAACGCTGCAGACAATCAAAGTAATACCCGCGCCATCGACAGCTTATTAAATTACGAAACCGTTAAATACTTTAATAACGAAGAGTATGAAGCTAAAACTTACGATACGTTTTTAGCAACCTGGGAACAAGCTCGATTAAAAAATCGACTCTCGTTACTGGCGCTAAATTCAGGGCAAGCTCTCATAATTGCCTGTGCAATAGCCGCATTAATGTGGCTTGGCGCAAGCGAAGTTGTCACGGGCGAGTTAACGATTGGTGAACTGGTGATGATCAATGCGTATATGATTCAACTCTTTTTACCGCTCAACTTTTTAGGGTTTGTGTATCGCGAAATACGCCGTGCCCTCACCGACCTTGAAAACATGCTCGGCCTGCTTAATACACAACCTAAAGTGGCGGATGTTAATGAGGCTAAAGAGTTGGTCATTAAACAAGGTGAAATTAGCTTTGATAAAGTAAGCTTTCACTACGACAGTAAAAGGCCTATTTTAAAAAGCATTAGCTTTAATGTTGCTGCCGGCTCAAAAGTCGCGATTGTGGGTGCAAGTGGTGCAGGAAAAAGCTCATTAGCCCGATTACTGTATCGCTTTTATGAGCTGTCATCAGGCACTATTAGCATAGATAAACAAGCAATTAATACAGTTACTCTTGCAAGCTTGCGTAAAGCCATTGCGATAGTCCCCCAAGATACTGTGCTGTTTAATAGCACCATCCGTGAGAATATTGCCTATGGCAGACCCTCAGCAACTGAAGATGAAATAAATAAAGCAATTAACATGGCGCACTTAACCGACTTTATAAATAGCTTAGACAAAGGCGATAAAACCCTCGTGGGTGAGCGTGGGTTAAAAGTCTCAGGGGGTGAAAAACAACGGATTGCCATTGCCCGTGCTATTTTAAAGCAATCACCCATCTTAATCTTTGATGAAGCAACCTCTGCGCTCGACTCTCATGCAGAGCAAGCTATTTTAAAAGCAATGCGTGAAGTGGCAAATGATCACACCAGTATTGTTATTGCACACCGACTTTCGACCATAACCGATGCAGACTCAATTATTGTTTTAAAAGCTGGTGAAATTATTGAACAAGGCAAACACCAAGAACTACTAAATCAAAACGGTGAATATGCCCGTATGTGGGCATTACAGCAAAAGCAGTCAAAGGCGCAATAAACTAAGCCGCTCAAGAACGATTGAAGTAGTTGAGTGTTTTTTGCTATTTTCGATAGTATTTTATTCATCTTATCGACCGGTACGGTTATTCACCTCAAAAGGTTTGTTTGCAGTGAAGTTATCAATACAATCAAATAGCTATTTTTATAACAAAAATATAACGAATTAAATAACGTGAATTCATAGGGGAAAGTAATGAAAAAAAGTTTAATTGCAGCGGCACTCGCCGCTACATTTATTACCGGCTGTTCAGAGCCACAAACTACAAAAACTGAGCAAGTCGCAGCCGTCGCTGAAAAACCACAAGCAACTGAGCAAGCTGAATTAGGCACTTTTGGGGTTGATTTAACTGCCCGCAATGAAGCTGTAAAACCAGGCGATGACTTTTTTATGTATGCCAGCGGTTCATGGTACGACAACTACGAAATGCCAGCAGATAAAACACGCTATGGTGCGTTTTCTGCGTTAGCTGAACGCAGTGAAGAGCGTGTAAAAGAAATTATTGAAGACATTGCAGCACGTGAAAATTTAAATGCAGAAGAGCAACTAGTTGCCGATTTTTATAATTCGTACATGGATACCGACACGCTTAATAAGCTCGGTGTGACTCCCATTAAGCCATTGCTTAACGATATTAACGCTGTCGACTCAACTGATGACTTAGCAAAAATCTTTGGTAATTCATGGCTCACAGGTGTTAGCGCCCCTATTGGTGGTGGTATGTGGTTTAACCGCTTAGATCCTAATAAATACGAAATGTCGTTAGGTGCTGGTGGTTTAGGCTTACCTGATCGTTCATATTACCTTGAAGATGCAGAGCGTTTTGTAAAAACTCGTGAAGCGTATGTTGCACATATTGCCGACATGCTTAAATTTGCTGGTGTTGAAAATACCACTGAACGTGCACAAGCAATTTTAGCGCTAGAGACAAAAATTGCAGAAGGTCATTGGCCACGTGAAAAACGCCGTAATCGTGACATAACGTTAAACCAAATAAAACGCGACGAGTTAAGTACCCAGTACCCTGGATTTAATTGGGATTTATACTTTGCGCAAACAGGTTACAAAGTACCGCAACTAAACGTGTCGCAGCCTGAACCTATAAAGGCCATGATTGATTTAATCAACAACGAAGATATAAGCGTATGGAAAGACTACCTAACATACCATGCAATTAATGGTAACGCTGGGCTGTTGTCAGAAGACATATTTAACACCAGCTTTGCTTTCTTTGGTAAAGAGTTAAATGGTCAGCAAGAGCCTCGTCCGCGCTGGAAACGTGCGATCAGCCAAATGTCAGGCACTAGTTCACTAGGCTTTGCGATTGGTAAAATTTATGTAGATCGTTATTTCCCTGAGTCATCAAAGCAACAAATGTCTGAGCTAGTTGAAAACTTACGCACAGCGCTTGGCGAACGTATTGATAATCTAGATTGGATGGGCGCAGAAACAAAAGTGAATGCGCGTGCAAAATTAGCGGCGTTTGTGCCAAAAATAGGTTACCCAGACGAATGGCAATCTTACGAAGGCTTAAGCATTAGCAAAAATGATTTAATGGCTAATGTAAAAAATATGCGTGAGTTTTTCCAAGCCGATAGCGTAGAAAAAGAGCTTAAGAAAACCGACCGCAATCGCTGGGGTATGACACCACAACGTGTAAATGCTTATTACAATAGCTCATTTAATGAAATTGTATTTCCTGCCGCTATTTTACAACCGCCGTTTTTCGATCCAAATGCAGATCCTGCGGTCAACTACGGTGGTATTGGTGCCGTGATTGGCCACGAAATGGGCCATGGCTTTGATGACCAAGGATCAAAATCAGATGCTAACGGCATACAACGTAACTGGTGGACTGACGAAGACCGTGCTGCTTTTGATGCTAAAGCCGACAAACTGGCGGCTCAGTACAGCAAATATGAGCCAATTCCAGGTAACTTTGTAAATGGCCGCAACAGCTTAGGTGAAAATATTGGTGATGTAGGTGGTTTAGCCATGGCTTATCATGCTTACAAACTAAGCCTAAATGGTAAAGAAGCCCCTGTGATTGATGGTGTAACCGGCGATCAACGTTTCTTCTTAGCGTGGGCACAAGTATGGAAAGAAAAACGTACTGAGCAAAGCATGTTAAATCAATTACGTGGCGGTACGCATGCGCCAGGTCGCTTTAGAGCACAAGCTCCTCGTAACCACGACGCTTGGTACAAAGCATTTGATGTAAAACCAGGTGATGAGTTGTACTTACCAGAAGACGAACGTGTTCGTATTTGGTAATCCCCTGACAAACGTTCATCATTTGTAACGAATAAACAACCCGCTTCGGCGGGTTGTTTTATTTTCCATTCATAATAACTGTTCCCCCCGTTACTTAGTAATCAATCTCAATACTTACTAGCCCTGCCCGGCATTTACCTTTAGAATATGGGCTTGCAAATTTTTTCAATTATTTATACATATTAAGGCGAAACGCAGATGGGAAGAGCTTACCAAAACAAAAAAGATTCAATGGCTAAAACTGCGGGTGCTAAAACTAAAGTTTATTCAAAATACGGTAAAGAAATTTATATTTGTGCTAAAAACGGCGGTATTGATCCAGACGGTAACCTAGCACTGCGTCGTTTAATTGAACGTGCTAAAAAAGACCAAGTACCGGCTCACGTAATTGAACGCGCCATTGATAAAGCTAAAGGCGGCGGCGGTGAAGACTATGCAGCTACGCGCTACGAAGGTTACGGCCCAGGTAATTGCATGATTATTGTTGACTGTTTAACCGACAACAACAAACGTACCTTTGCTGATGTACGTGTGTGTTTTACTAAAGCAAACGCTAAAATTGGCGCACAAAACTCGGTATCACACTTATTTGATCACCTTGCTATTTTTGTATTTGACGGTGACGATGATGAAACCGTACTTGAAGCGCTAATGATGGCTGACGTTGATGTAACCGATGTAGAAGTAGAAAACGGTAAAGTGACCGTGTTTGCTCCACACACTGAATACAACAATACGCGTACCGCACTTGAAGAAATGGGTGTGACAGAATTTGACGAAGATTTAATTGCCTTTGTACCCCAAGTAGAAGCCCCTATTGAAGGCGAGGATGTAGAAGTGATGGAACGCTTTTTAGCCATGCTTGAAGATTGTGATGACGTACAAAACGTGTACCACAACGCACAATTTTAAACATTAAAGCTTAATCGTGTTTAAAGGCCAACTTAGTTGGCCTTTTTGTTGATTTTAAAATGGATTATTAATTTTGAATACCCTTTCACAACTTCGCAGCGGCCAATTACTTGGTGCTAAACACCTACAATTAGTTGAAGCGCTAAGCGACTTTCCAGAGGAAATTTTTACCCTCGCGGATACCCTCGAAGTCTTGGATTTATCTAATAACAATTTATCTGATTTACCTGATGAATTTGCCTGCTTAACAAAATTAAAACGACTGTTTTTATCGTTTAATCAGTTTAAACATATACCTAAAATACTTGCTAAGTGCCCTGCTTTGATCATTGTTGCATTTAAAGGTAATCACATCACTGAATTTGCAGATCACTGCCTACCTAAAGCGATTGAATGGCTTATTCTTACAGATAATAAAATAGCTAAGCTGCCTGCAACATTTGGCCAATACACTGCGCTTAAAAAGCTGGCATTGGCAGGTAATCAGCTCAGTGAGCTACCAATAAGCATGGCAAACTGCCATAACCTGGAACTAATTAGGCTCTCTGCAAATCAGTTAACTCAAATTGATAATTGGCTATTTGAACTACCAAAGCTGACTTGGCTTGCATTTGCAGGTAATTGCTTTAATAAATCACAGTGCCTTACCCAATCAAATTTAGCCAATAAACCACTGAGTGACTACTCGCTCAGTAAAGTAATAGGCCAAGGCGCATCAGGGATTATCCATCTTGCTTATTCAACGAATAAAGAGCCGGTTGCTGTTAAGTTATTTAAAGGGACTATTACAAGCGATGGTTATCCGCTAGATGAAGTTAATTGCTGCTTGCAAGCGCTTGAGCATCCAAACTTAATTAAAGTACTGGCTTACATTGAACAACAGCAACAGCTTGGTTTAGTGATGGAGTTAATTGATTCAAGCTTTACAAATCTTGGTTTACCGCCGAGCCTTGATACCTGTACTCGAGATACATTTGAAAGCGATTGCCACTACTCTACCCAAGTAATTTATGCCATAGCGCAGCAAATGGTTAGCACTGTGGCCCACTTGCACCAGCACAATATAAGCCATGGTGATATATATGCGCACAATACCATGGTTGATCCGCACGCGCGTGTGCTGTTTGGGGACTTTGGCGCGGCCACTGATCTTACTATGCTCAGTGACTATCAACGTCAACAAATGCAGTTAATAGAAGTGCGTGCTTTGGGGTGTTTAATCGAGGATTTACTCACAACCTGCCAAGAGCAAAGCGCTGAAGTCATGCACTTAAAACATATTGCGCAGCAATGCATGAGCGAAAATATCGCACAGCGGCCAACACTTAGCGCATTAGCTGACTTTTTATAGTGGTTATGCGGCCATTAATATTATGGCCGCAAGCTAAAATTGAACACTATTTTTGTTTTTTAAACGGGTAAATTTGTTGCTTTAGCATACCTACAGGCATGTAATCACCCACAACCCCATATTCTTTAGGCCACTCTGCTTGCCCTTTTACTGCAGTACCAAACAAGTAATCTAAAAACGAAAAATGGGCTGCATAATTTCGATCAATTGCGGCTTTATCGGATGCGTGATGCCAATGATGAAACTGCGGTGTAACCATAAAATACTTTAACCACCCAAATTTTACATTTACGTTGGCGTGATTAAATACCGCTTGAAAGCCTACAATAATCACGTACAAACTAATAATTTGCTGTGAAAAACCCAGCACAAATATAGGCGTTAACACTAAACTACGGGTAACCAGTATTTCTAAAATATGCTGACGAGAGCCTGCGAGCCAATCCATTTCTTTGGCACTGTGGTGCACACCATGAAATCGCCATAAAAAGGGGACTTCGTGATACGCACGATGTGTCCAATACTGCATTAAATCAGCCACCAAAATAATTAAAAATAGCTGCAGTACAAACGGCATTTGCGCTATGTAACCTTGTAATGTGCTCGACACCGCCCAACCAAAACCATAATGAACAAAATGATTAGTAACCAGTAATACAAAGCCCACTATTAGATGATTGACAAAGAAATGGTTTAAATCCCCGCGCCATTCACTACGCAGTATTTTTTGCTCTTTTCGATGCGGAAGCAGTTTTTCAATTAAAATAAAAATTAAGGTTGAGCCTAATAAGTCTAATATAAACCAGTCTAAGCCAATATATGGGGTGTTATCGGCAAAGTCATTCACTTCAATATTCGGGCCGCCAAAGCCAATTGCAAGTACAATAAAAAACCACGCAGTCGCCCCCAAGCGCTTATTGGTATTTCGTACAAAATTAAGTAAGCCCAGGCTTCCTGAAATAATAAGGGCAACAAACATAAGTTGACGTAAAAAGTTGACGCTATAGCTTTTACGCAATTCTGGAGTCGTTAAATATTCAGGGAAGTGGAATGCAAGCACTCCCAAGCAACTTAATATCGCCAAAAAGCAAGCAATATAACCGCTGATATTACCCTCACCAATTTGCAACTGACTGGTGCGAAATATTTTTTTAGTGGCGTGTTTTAGCATTATTTTCCTTAATATAATATGCAGCCCCTATTCTAGTGCGCATATTCTAGCAAATTTTGGGCTAACTAAAACACAAAAAAGCCACGCAATGCGTGGCTTGGCTGGATAAAGTAAAATTTAACTACACGGAAAATTTATAAATAGGCACCCAGCGCTTTAACTTGATCTAACATGCGGTTTGAGAAACCCCATTCGTTGTCGTACCACGCCATTACTTTAACTAATTTACCATCAGCACGTGTTTGCGTTGCATCAAAAATAGATGAGGCTGGATTATGATTAAAGTCGATAGAAACAAGCGGCAGCTCGTTGTACTCTAAAATACCTTTCATTGGCCCTTCTGAGGCTGCTTTAACCACTTGGTTAATTTCTTCAATGCTTGTGTCACGTTTAGCAATAAACGTTAAATCAACTAACGACACATTAATTGTAGGTACACGTACCGCCATGCCATCTAATTTACCTGCCAGCTCAGGCAATACTAAACCAACCGCTTTTGCAGCGCCCGTTTTAGTTGGGATCATAGATTGAGTTGCACTGCGCGCGCGGTATAAATCTGGGTGGTATACGTCAGATAAATTTTGATCGTTGGTGTAAGCATGAATAGTAGTCATGCTACCTTGTTCAATTCCTACTGTATCGTTAATTGCTTTAGCAACAGGCGCTAAACAATTGGTTGTACATGAAGCATTAGAAATAATGTTGCTATCGGCATTAATTACATCGCTGTTTACACCATGAACTACCGTTGCATCCATATCTGTACCAGGAGCCGATACCACTACTTTTTTCGCGCCCGCTTCAATATGCTTATTAGCTGCTTCGCGAGAAGTAAATAACCCCGTACATTCAAGTACGATATCAACGTTTAGTTCTTTCCACGGTAAATTAGCAGGGTCACGCTCTTGCGTTAGCGTGATCACATCATCGCCAATTAACATGGTGTTGTCTTTAAGCGTTACTTGCTGTGAAAAACGACCATGTACTGAGTCAAACTGAGTCAGATGAGCATTTACATTGGCTGGGGCTAAATCGTTAATAGCCACAATTTTAATTTCATTATTTTGCGCTGATTCATACAGTGCACGTAATACATTACGGCCAATTCGGCCGTAGCCATTAATTGCTACCTTAATCATTTTTGACTCCTATTAACTTCACATGCTTGGCGAGCAAGCGTTTCAATAGCTTGCCAGTCTTTATTTTCAATAAGTTGCTTATCTAACATCCATGTACCACCTACACAAATAACATTGTTAAGTGCTAAGTAATCAGGTGCGGTTGCTAAACTAATGCCACCGGTTGGACAAAAAGTAATATCAGGTAATGGGCCGCCAATAGATTTAAGCATGGCAGCACCGCCTGCAGCTTCTGCAGGAAAAAACTTTAAGAACTTAAAACCATGAGCAGCTAAGTTCATCACTTCGCTTGGGGTCGCTGCACCGGGTAAAAAAGGAATACTTGACTCTTTTGCCAGCGCTAATAACTCATCGCTAACACCTGGGCTCACCATAAAGTCAGCACCCGCTTCTACTGATGCGTTAAAGCTTGCTTTATCAACCACAGTACCTGTACCAACATAAGCTTCGGGCACTTCTGCTTTCATTAGTTTTACAGCCTCAGCTGCAATGGGTGTACGCAGTGTAATTTCAAGTGCTTTTAGGCCACCGTTATATAACGCTCTTGCAAGTGGTGCTGCATCTTCTAATTTTTCGATTACCACCACTGGCACTACCGGTGCCGATGCTAAGATTTTTTCAATACTCATTACTTGTTCCTCATTACCCAATATGGCTAATTATTATTCAAGTCCAAAAGCACTTGCACCTAAATCGGCACTGCTTACTATGTTTCTAAATCCAGTAAATAATTCACGACCTGTACCAAACGTTTGGCTTGCTTGGCTAATTTGCGGCTCTCGTTTAGCAAGCTCTTCATCGCTTACATGCAGTTTTAAAATACCATTTGGCGCATCTAGAGTAACAATATCGCCTTCATGAATTTTAGCAATAATGCCGCCTTCAACCGCTTCAGGTGCTAAATGGATTGCCGCTGGTACTTTGCCTGATGCGCCCGACATACGACCGTCGGTAACAATAGCCACTTTATAGCCCTGATCTTGTAATGTTGCCATTACCGGTGTGAGCTTATGAAGCTCAGGCATGCCTTTGGCTTTTGGCCCTTGCTCTTTAAGTACAGCAATAAAATCTTGGTTAAGTTCGCCACGGCTGTAGGCATCTTGTAACTCACCTTGTGAGCTAAATACTTTAGCCGGTGCCGACACCACTTGATGAGACTCTGCAACCGCAGAAACTTTAATAACCGCCTTACCTAAGTTACCAGTTAGTAACTGTAAACCACCTTGCTTGCTAAATGGATTGCTTACAGGACGAAGTACTTCTTCATCATGTGAGTTTTCAGGACACGCAACCCATTTAACTTTACTAGGGCCATTGGCATCACTCATAATCAAGTTATCGTCTTTATCAAGCAGTGGCTCACACATGTAAGGTGCAAGGCCTTCGCCTAAAATAGTGGTTACGTCTGTATGAAGGTAACCAGCACCTGCTAATTCACGCATTAAGAAGCCCATTCCGCCGGCTGCTTGAAAGTGATTAACATCTGCTGAGCCATTTGGGTAAATACGCGTCAGTAATGGAACAACCGCTGATAAATCAGACATGTCTTTCCATGTAACTTGAATACCGGCCGCTTTAGCAATCGCCACAATATGGATTGCATGATTGGTTGAGCCACCTGTTGATAACAAGCCAACTAAGCCGTTAATAATGGTTTTTTCGCTGATCACATCCGCTAAACACGGGCCATCTTTGTTTTCAGTAAGCTGCTTAAGCATGGTTTCAACCGCATTACCGGTTAAGCCATCACGCAATTCTGTGTATGGATTAATAAACGAGCTACCTGGTAAGTGTAAGCCCATAATTTCCATTAACATTTGGTTTGAATTTGCAGTGCCATAAAAGGTACAGGTACCAGCACTGTGATAAGAAGCACTTTCCGCCTCTAATAACTCATCGCGAGATACTAAACCTTGGGCAAATTTCTGACGCACGCGTGCTTTGTCTTTGTTTGGAATACCTGACTGCATTGGTCCTGCTGGTAAAAAATACACAGGTAAGTGACCAAATGATAAAGCACCAATTAATAAGCCAGGAACAATTTTGTCACACACACCTAAACAAAACACACCATCAAACACGTCATGCGATAAAGAAACCGCAGTAGACATAGCAATAACGTCACGAGAGAAAAGCGATAGTTCCATGCCGTCACGACCTTGGGTAACGCCATCACACATTGCAGGTACACCGCCAGCAACTTGCGCGGTCGCGTCAAATTTAGTGGCAATGCTTTTAATTAAACCTGGGTATTCTTTGTAAGGCACATGCGCAGATAACATGTCGTTATAAGAATTAATAATTGCAAGGTTTGGCACCTCATCTGCTTTTAAACGCGCTTTGTCATCGCTGCTGCACGCAGCCATAACATGGGCAATATTGCCACAGCCTAAACCAGCACGAACTCTTGTTTGTTTTTTTGCGTGCGAAATACGATCTAAATAGGCTTGACGGGTTTGTTTACTGCGCTCAATAACGCGTTCTGTGACTTCTTGAATTCGAGGGTGCAACATAATTTTACTCATCTCTATTCGTTAGAGGATAAAGGCTCAGTAACAATTATAGACTCCACGAAAATAACTGTACTGAGCATCTTTGACTTACCCGTTCAAAGGTACGCTACCAGGGAGCCTCTCACAACAACCCTGACACCGGTGTCAGGGTATTAACGCATGACAATGACACCGGTGTCAACCCTGAGTAATAAAAATAGTCATTTTTTTTAACATGTGCAATAAATAAACGTGAATTTTTAGTGAAATATTAGCGGCAAATAATGAAGGTTAAAAATGCAGATAAAAAAAGCCCGAGTAAGCGTCACTCATACTCGGGCTACTGTGAAAAAGCGGTTTTATTTTACGGCTGCGGTTGACTCACGTGTGATTAATTTTGCTTCTAAAATCACTTTGTAAGGCGACTCTTGCGGCTCAATAATGTGGGTAATCAATTGGGTAACAGCTTGTTTAGTCATTTCTTCTACAGGTTGCGCTATAGTCGTTAGCCCGGGCCAAATATGACGCGCTATGGGGGCATTATCAAAGCCAGCAATAGAAATGTCATCTGGTACACGTAAATTACGCTGTGTAGCTAATTTAAGCACGGCGGCTGCCATGTAATCATTCGATGCAAATACAGCAGTAGGTCGTGGCGATAAATCTAAAATACTACGCGCACTGTCTACCCCTGAGTGATAACTAAAGTTACCCTCTTCAACTAAGCGTTCATTAAATTCAATACCATGGCTTGCTAATGCGCGCCTGTAGCCTTTAAAACGCTGCTGTGTAGCACTGTGATCTGGGTGACCTTTAATAAACGCGATAGAGGTATGCCCTAGGTTTATTAAGTGCTCGGTAATTTCAAATGCGCCCTGCTCGTCATTACTGGTAACAGAAATAGAGTCATCTTCTAAAATAGCAGAAGCCACTCGAGCATAAGGAATTTTTTTCGACTTTAAAAAGTCAACCAGTTCTGAAAAGTCACAAAATGGTGGCGTAAGTACTAAACCATCAAGGCGTGATGACTGCAATAATTGCTCTATATTATTAATGAGTGCATCACCTCTGAGCTCACAAGGGTGAATCAGCAAGTTATAGTTGTTTTCTTGACATGCAGCTAATGCGCCTGTTTGCACTCGAGTAATATAACTTTTACTTGGGTTATCGTATAAACAACCAATAATAAAACTACGGTTTTGTGCAAGCCCTCGAGCAATGGGATTAGGTGTGTAATCAAGCTCTTTAAATACCGCTAATACTTTCTCGCGGGTGGCCGCGCTCACATTTGGTTCGTTATTCAGTACGCGCGATACCGTTTTTTTAGATACACCGGCATAACTAGCAACGCTATTTATAGTGACTTTTTTCATCTATTTATTTCCAAATGTATGCAACGTAATTAAACCTGTTGACTCGTATGCAAACACGCGGCAGCACCAATTAAAGGAATGTTGTCTTGTGTTACTAATGTGACCGGAATTTGACCTGTATATTGCGACATAATACCCTTTTGTGAAAAGCGCTCAATGAAGCGGCTTTCCAGTAAACGAGCCTGCATTCTTGGTAATATGCCACCGCCAATATAAAGGCCACCAAGAGCACCATAAGCAAGCGCTAAGTCGCCTGCTACACTGCCAATCCAATCACAAAACTGATTAAGCGTTGCTTCACATACTTCACATTCACCGCTGTTGGCTAAGCTACTAATTTGTGCAGCGTCTAAATTCTTTGCGGCGACCCCTTTAACTGCAGCCATTGCTTTGTACAAATGAGCAATGCCTGGTCCAGAAAACACAGTTTCTACCGATACATGTGGGTGGTCTTTCTTAAGTGCTTGAATAAGCTGAGCGTCAAGTTCATTTACTGCCGCTAGAGAAATATGACCACCTTCTGAACTCATTACCGCACACGAATGTGCAGTTCTTACTAAACACGCTGCACCAAAGCCTGTACCTGGGCCCATTACACCAATATTTGCTGTGTCGTCTGCTTGGCCAGGTTTAACGGTTACGTTTTGAGAAGGATCTAAATACGGAGCGGCGTAAGCGAATGCAGCGAAGTCGTTTATTACGCTTAATTGTTCAAGGTCAAAATGCTGTTTGAAATCATTAACGCTAAAGTGCCAACCTAAGTTAGTTAAGTGAACTTGGCCTGCGTTAATTGGGCCTGCCACTGCTAGGCATGCGCGTTTAGGATTTATATGAGACACTGTTGATAAGTAATACTCGGTAGCACTTTCGAGGGATCCATAATTAGCACTTGGAAACGTATGATTATGCTCAATGGTAAATTGATTACTTGATTCATCAAACCCCGTGATCAACGCAAAGCGAGCATTTGTGCCGCCAATATCGGCAACCAGAATTGGATCAAAGTGTGTGCTAGAGTGTAAACCCATAGTGTTATCTCTTTTGTTTAAGTAATGAGTACTTATTATTTTAATGGGGTATCATTGATACTTATTTACTTTGAGCTATCACCTCAAAGCAGCTATCACTGTAAAAAAGGCTACCTTTAATAATAAAGGTAGCTAATACGTTTTGACAACAAAATGATAAAACGTCCTTATTGTGACACCGGTGTCATGAAAAAATCAATAAAAAAATGCCTTTATTGACAAATAAGCTTGAAAAAAATCACTAATAAACGAGAATAGCCCCTTATTGTCCTCTTAAATAAGTAATCGTGATGAAAGGTAAAGCCACCTCATTTGATATAGCCCACTATGCTGGGGTGTCTCAATCTACAGTTTCTCGTGCTTTACGAAATAGTCCCTTGGTAAATGATGAAACCCGAAGGCGGGTTCATGACATTGCCAAAAAGCTTAATTACAAAGTTGATAAAAACGCCAGTAACCTGCGCACTCAACAAAGTAGCACCCTAGCGTTATTGTTGTTTGAAGATCCGACCTCAGATGAATCGCAAATCAATCCGTTTTTTTTAGCCATGCTGGGCAGTATTACTCGCGCTTGCGCTAAAGAGGGATACGATTTACTCGTGTCATTTCAATCGGCCAGTGCTGATTGGCAGGCAGATTACGAAGACAGTCACCGTGCAGATGGCATCATTTTATTAGGTTATGGCGACTACATAGATTTTCAGCCTAAATTTAACACCTTACTTGAACAAAACACCAAATTTGTTTGCTGGGGAGCAAGTGTTGATAACCGCCCTGATTTAACCATAAGTTGCGATAATTATGGCGGCGGTAAACTCGCCGCTGAGCATTTATTGGCACATAGCCGAAAAGACTGCGCGTTTATTGGCGATGCCTCTGATCATAGCCCCGAATTTTTTGCCCGCTTTAATGGCTTTAAAGACGCGTTACAACAAAATGGCATTACACTTAATGAGCGTAAAATTGCCAATGCTATCTCTACCGAAGAATCTGGCTATCACGCCACGCGTTCGTTAATTGCTAATAACATCACCTTTAATGCACTTTTTGCTGCCAGCGATTTGATTGCCATAGGCGCAATACGCGCGCTTAAAGAAGCTAATATTAACGTGCCAAAAGATGTAGCCGTAATCGGCTTTGATAATATTTCTATTGCCAGTTACATTAATCCGCCGCTGACAACCATAGAGCAAAACACCACTATAGCGGGGCAAATGTTAGTTGAAAACTTACTTAAATTAATTCGTGGTGAGCAAGTACAAAGTACCCTGCTGCCACCGCGTTTAATTGCGCGTGGCTCAAGTTAACTCATTGCATGAGGCCATCCTTTAAAAAGTAGCCAAATGCCCCTCCTCTTACCCTTATATTTATTTGGGCTTTATTGGCTTAATTGCGGTCATTTGTCCTTGCTGTTTTTACCAGCAAACCAAAAGTATTCTTTAGATTAACAGCCTATTCACACCTTGCTATAACATTAGTTTTTTTAATCTGAAAGTGGCTGTTTTTAATGTGATTTTTCACTCGTCAATGCACTATTTTATCTCTACAATCGCACTTTAATTTTTGCTCTTAAAAGTTTAAGTGACTATTTCATGCTACTCACTATTGTTTACATCATCGGAATTACAGCAGAAGCCATGACCGGTGCACTCAGCGCTGGGCGCAGAAACATGGATTGGTTTGGGGTTATGCTAGTAGCCAGTGCCACAGCGATTGGGGGTGGCAGCGTACGCGATATTTTACTTGGCAATTACCCGTTAACGTGGGTTAAACACCCAGAATATTTACTGATCACTTGCGTGGCGGGTATTGTTACCACTTGGCTAGCAAAATGGGTGGTTAAATTTAAAGGCATATTTATGCGTTTAGATGCCTTAGGGCTTGCCGCATTTAGTATTATTGGCTGTCAAGTTGGGCTTAATATGGGTTTGCACTATGGTATTTGTGTGGTCGCTGCTATAGTTACCGGCGTATTTGGTGGATTATTGCGTGATTTAATTTGTCGCCAAGCACCACTGGTATTACACCATGAACTTTACGCAAGTGTAGCGCTAATAGTCACGTGTTTATACTTAGCACTCCATCATTACAACATTGACGACAATATCAGCGTGGTTGCAAGTTTAGTAGTAGGGTATTTAATACGCATGGCATCGGTACGTTTTAAATGGCGCTTACCGACATTTAATTTATTAGAACCCGCTAACTTAAATAATGAGCAATAAACGCTGAGGTTAACTTTCCTCTGCCCTTGTGCTTTTAAAGAGCTATATTACTTTGCGGGCTAATAAACTGGCCACAAAAAATAACCCCAAAGCAAAACACAGTATACTCAAAGGCAAAAATAAGCTTTCATGCAATACACCGTTATTATCAACGTATTGATACAGACTGTGCTCTATCAGCATAAAACCCGTGCCAAGCAATAAAAAGCAAACACTCAATGTGGCTGTTTTGTTTGTAAAAGAGCGCATAAACTATCCATAAATATTTTATTAAATTGTCAGAATAGCAGTTTGAATGAGCGAATATTAATCTACAGTATCGGTTAGGAGAGCAAGAAACTTTTCTAAGTCTTTGGAAGTTGCATTTGGAGCTTGGCTAGCCACCATCGCATCAAAATAATTTTGACCTAGCTCCTTAAAGTCCGTTTTCGATTCTTTTGCTGACACTGGTAATGATGCCATCGCAAAAAATGCTAATATTAATAGTTTTTCATTAAATACTCCTTTATCTGAAATTCACATAAAGCCCCGCGCATGAGCGCGAACTTATGAGAGTCGCAGGGGCCGCAGGCCCAGTATGACGCGGATTGTTATAACTCAACGAACTCGATCTTGAACTCTGTTGGTGAAATACTTGCCTGCTTGACCACAACGTTTTCATATTTCGAACTAAGAACGTTGAGCAGCTGATCTTTTTTCTTATTTTCCATACGCGCCCCTAAGATGACTTCTTTGACTGCACTTTTTGGAAAGTTAAAAGGTGTATAGGGTACATATCCACCTTAATCACTCTGTTTGAGTCGCTTAATACAGCACACATACGCCACTCTTGCTCATAAAACCAATCTTCAGATTTAACTAAGAGGAGTTCAACTCCAGTAAGCTCCATTACTCGTTTTGTCGGTCTATCTTTCGCATATTCTACTTTTCGAAGATGATAAAGCTCATCCCTATCGCTTCGTTTTTGATTGAAGAACGGATTGTTATCGTCAAATCCTATGCAAAATCCTGTATGTGAACGGACATAGTGCGCCCACATAAAAAAATTGCTGTTTTTTTCCGTTAGCGAAAGAACTCCGATTATTTCGTTTGATTTTTCATCAAAAGTTTGGGCAACTACGCCACCCATGGCTGAAAACTGTTTGTTTATTTCCGGCCAATATTGACCGTAGTTTTGTCTTGTTAAAGCTTCTAACTGAGCTGGCGAAATTAATTTGCTTAACTCAGGGGATATTTCTAACTCAGTTTTAATTAAACTCTTGATTTTGCTTTCGAACACTTCGTCCATTTCTTCTTTTGAAGCCAAAGTTGAAATGACAGGTTTAAACTCAAAAGGATCATTAAAGTCAGCTGGCTGTGTAAAGCGAATAAGATTCTAATCTAAAACATCAATCCTATCTGGAGCTAGGTATTTAAATAGCACAGCGCCCTCCTTGAGTTTTAACAATTTTATAGTGCGCTCGTCGCGTATATTTCTGCGAACGTCACGCTAATCTATTTATTAATTACTTTTTAACAAATAACCTAACCATTGCCAGCTGTAATTTTTTTCTTGGTACTAAATATAAGAATAAAGAAGGAAATGCGCTCGTCTCGCATTTCCATGATAAGCGCCATGACGCCAGAAGAAGTTAAGCGACTTATGACTCATTAAAAGCGCTGTAACATGGGGGTAATGCAATAAGAGCACTTTTACCAAAAGGGGCTTACGTATGTTAGCCCCTTTTATGTGTATTTTATTTATAGTGTGTTATTCAGTAACAACAAACCATAGCCAGCGAGTTGTTCGCCATTGAGATCGTGTTGCCAGTTAGGCGTTAACCCACCGCGTTTAATACTGCTAATGCTTTGTGCGTTAGCGGTTAAGTTAAGCACAAACATACTTTTACTGCCGTTTAACTCGCGGGTTATTTCAATTAGGCCGTTGTTGTGTTGCGTTAATTCATAACTGCCTTTAATACCCAGCTCTGGGCGCTGTTTTTTCTGCGAAATTAAGTGCTGGTACAAGCGCCATAATGAGTTTGGCTGCATTTGCTGTACTTTAACATTGCGATCACCTGCGCTAAGCTGCTCGGCTAAATATTCAGGCCACCACTGAGTGTAGTTATCACCAAACAGTTCAGCCTGCTCAACCCAACTTGTTTGAGCTTTGGTAAAACCGGCTTGATTGCTGTTGTCCCATTGCATAGGCGCACGTTTATACACATCGTGACCTGTGCCACCTTGTGTTAGGCCAATTTCTTCACCGTAATAAATATACGGCGTGCCAAGAGAGCTAAATAACATGGCGGCGGCAAGTTTTGCCTTATCGTCGTGTTCAGTAAGTTGATAAGCCACTCGTTCTTGGTCGTGATTAGTTAAAAACGGTGCAAAAAAATCAAGCGGTGCAGTTGAATCAATACGCTGTTGTAAATTTTGTTTGAGCACATTGGCATCAACTGTATTCACTTGTTGATTAGATTGCATAGTGCCAAATTGCGCTTCACCACTGGCGTCGGGTTTTAATAAGCCCAGTATTTTATAGCCAACTTCAAAATCAAAGCCTTGATCAAGCCCCTTACCTTCGCCGTAGTATTTTGCCGCCACAGGAATATCTGCCCAAGCTTCACCCACCAAATATGCCTCAGGGTTTACACTTTTTACATACTGATTAAAGTGCTGCCAGTAAGCTATGGTTTCGTCTGTGTCGGCCTGTGTATTGCCGCCGCTTTCCATGCCAAAGCGTACAGCGTCTAACCTAAAGCCAGCAACCCCTTTATCAAGCCAAAACTTGGCCATTTTTTCCATTTCGGCAACAACATCAGGGTGGCGTAAGTTCAAGTCAGGTTGGCTTGCTCCAAACGCACCATAGTAATACTGCTGACGTGTTTCATTCCAATGCCATACTGCGTCGGGTTGGTCGTTATTACTCCATGCGTGGCCCCAGCCACTTCCGGCTTTTGGCATATCGTCGCGCCAAATAAAGTAATCTGCATAAGGGGCTTGTTGTTTTGCTGAACGCTGAAACCATTCATGATTGCTTGATATATGGTTTATAACTAAATCAAGTATGACTTTCATGCCTTTGTCGTCAGCGGCTTTTATAAAGGCTTCAAACTCTGCCATGCTGCCGTAGTCGTTTTCTACTTGGTAAAATTCAGTAAAATCATAGCCATGATACGACGGTGCTTCAAACATCGGGGTTAACCACAATGCATTTACACCGAGGTCTTGTAGATACGGGAGCTTTTGGGTCATACCGTTAAAATCGCCATGGCCATCAGCATCGCTGTCGTAAAAGCTGCGTGGCCAAATTTGATAAAATACCGCATTTTGCCACCAAGGCGTTGCGTGTTGCTCAGTATTTAATTGCGATGTTTCGGTGTCATTCGTGTTGTTATTTAATGATGGTGCGCTTTGGCAGCCTGTTAGCATGATTGCTAATGCTAATGCGCTCAAGGTAAATGTTTTCATTTCAGCCTCGTTATTATTGTAATAAATAACATAGCCGTATTTTACTATGGCTATGTTAATTAACCTGAACTGCGGATAGTTTGTGGTTATTTTAGTGCTTTAGTTATCACCGGATAATGATCCCATACTTGTTTGTCGCTTAGTGAGCGCACTAGCTTAACGTATTCAGCATGCGTCCACGCCAGTGGTGTGGCCGAGTTTGTACCCTCGCCTAACGTGTATCCTGCTTTATTTACGCCCACGCCATCCCATACTTGTTCTGGTAGCATCATGCCTTCGTTAGCAAATTGCTCTAGCCCTTTTACATAGCTATTTTTAATAGCCTGCTGTTTAGTTGCATCTAAGGTATTATTGGCATTCGCGGCGGCAATTTCGTAATGACCACGTTCACCGGTAAAAAATGGCCAAACTCGCCCACGTTGACCTGGACTATTTTTTCCACCTTGCGCATAGTTAGCGCCCGTTACTTCGTCTTCACCGTATCCGTCGTTACCATAGCGGCGGTAGCCTGCAAATGTGCCGCTGCCATCAGTAAACTCAAAGCTGTATTTAACTTGTAGGTTATCGATGAGCGTTTCATCGTCGTACTCTGGGAGTGTTTTTACTATGCTAGGCGATAGTGCATCACGAACGCCATAGCGAACGAGCTCTAAAAACCCACCATCGAGAATTTGCTTTTTATTAAACCCTTCACGGCCATTGTTGGCGTTAATTTTAGTATTTGAATTGGCGTCTTTGTCTTGGCCAATACGTATAAAATACTCGCCGTCTGTTGCGTTTGATTCTAAATTACCTGCGGTGGTAAACATCATGCTTTCTATATCGGCGTTGTAACTTTTTGCTGTTGCAAGGTAGCGTTTAGCATTTACCTCATCACCTGCCATTTTTGCAATATCAGCAGCGGTAATTAAACCGGCAATAACAGCAGCGGTGGTTGATGGCGAATACCCTTCTTGCTCTTCCCAGCGTTCTTGCTGAGTGGCTGGCGGCGTTATTTGTGTGTCGTTCCATAGAATGTTTGCACGACCACCCTCAACTAAAAAGTCTGCCGCGGGCTTTAACATACGGCTATACCAATCGCTCAGCTCTGCATCTGTTAATACATCAGCTTGATGAAGCTTCCACGCTAGCATAATAGGCATAGCGGTTTGGTCTAACTGTACGCCTACCCATTCAAGTTCGCCATCTACGTGCGTTTTTTGTAAAAACCACCCAGTATCACCTTTATTGCCCGGGGTTTTGCTGTTTACTTGAACTTTTTCAAGGTATTCAAATGCGGTTTTAGCGGTCGCATTATCGCCCATGGCCATAAACGCCATGGCAACTTGATAAAAGTCGCGCACCCATACCGCTTTATAACCAGTAGAACCTGTTTTAGCCGATACGGTTTCGCCCCATGGGTTAGATAGAGAGGCAATAAGTGCCCCGGCATGGGTTTTGTCTTCTTGGGCTTTTAACACCATAGCACTGGCATAAAGTAACTTGCCGTTATCAGCGGTTTGTTCGCTCATGTTATTTAGCGGTGCAAGGCTTTGCAGGTAGTCTTGCCAACCAAGTGCTTCGCCTTTACCGTTGTAATTATCAAGCACAGCTTGGTAACCTTTGGCTAGCGTAGCTTGGCCTTGTTTAAAGCTGGTTTGTTCGCTATTGCCAAAGCTTAGGGTTAAATCGAACTGGCTGTTTTCACCAATTGCACCCAGCTCTGCAAGTAGGCTAACATTACCCGATTGTTCACCGGTATTTTTATAAACGCGGGTAAGCTGCTGAGTTGTTTTAAGCTGGCTTAAACCATCACTCACGCCCGTAAAACCTACACTTGTTTGTTTAAATGGCTGTGCACCTTGCAATGACAAGTAATTATCGCCCTGCCACGCTACCAGACCTTGCTCGGTGGTTTTTGCAAAGTCATCTAAGCCGTTGTTGTTTATATACGGGTTAACCGTTACATAAGCTTTTACACCGTCAAGCTGGGTATTAAAAATACTGCGTACAAATAAGCTTTGCCCGTCTGGATCGGTAAATATATGTTTTTCTAGGCTAAAGCGACCTTGTTTGTCTTTGCTTACTACTTTGTAAGCTAATGATAACGGGCGGCCTTTATCGTCTTTGTATAAGTAGTCAATGGTAACGTCTAAATCGTCAGCTTCGGTGACTGTAAAATCTTTTCCGACTACAACAAATTGCATGTCTTTAATTTGCGCTTGATGAATAAGCCCAAACATGGTTTCGGTTATCATCCCTTTGGCAATCGAAAACCATACTTTTGACACTTTAGCTGTTGGCGCGTCGTCACTGTAATGGCCATTTTGGTATTGCTCAAAAGACGTGCCTATCCCAGTTTTACCTGCGTATGCCCAAAATGGTGCTTCGCCTGGTGCGCCTGGCGCACTCACTGATGTTTGCGCTACTGCACTGGTTTGCGTATTTTGCACGCCACAACCGACAAGGCCTGCGGCCAATATTGTCGCGGTAATTAGGTTATATTTTCTCATTTTAGCCCCTTAAATTAAGACTGTTTAACACGCAGTACGGCAACCGCTGCAAGTACAAAAGACACAGCACCTAGCATCAATGCGTAAATAGGTTGATTTTGGAAAAAGTGACGAAGTATCAGGCCAAGGACACTGGCGGCTAATAATTGTGGGATCACAATAAAAAAGTTAAATATTCCCATATACACACCCATTTTATGACTCGGTACTGAGGTACTTAACATGGCGTAAGGCAACGACAATATAGACGCCCACGCAAAACCAATACCTATCATTGGCCAAATAAGTAAGCTCGGATCTTGTATAAACATAAAGCTCGCCAATCCTAACGCACCTAAAATAAGGTTAAGTGCATGCGCTAGTTTTAAACCAACACGCTTAACGATGATCGGGATACATAAAGCCGCCAATGCAGCAAAACCGTTGTAAGCCGCAAATAATATACCCACCCAGTCTGCACCATTGTTATACGCCGCTGAACTTGTGTCGCTGCTACCATAATGAAAACTGGTTACCGCTGAGGTGGTGTAAATCCACATGGCAAATAATGCAAACCAGCTAAAAAACTGTACCCAAGCAAGTTGTTTCATCGCCTCTGGCATGGTAAATACATCGTTAACGACTTGGTAAAAGCCACCGCTGGTGTGGTTTTTTGCCTGTAGTGCGGCTGCAATAAATTGAATAACGCCAAAACTCACTAAGCCAGCTGCTAATAGGTACAGCTCTTTTTCTAGGTTTAATCCCGTGACTAAACCAAGTACGGCAAGCCCTAACACGGTAAATACACTGCCGCCTTTACTAAAGTTAATTTGTGCACAAACCGTCTGTTCGACTTGAGTTTGCTCTTGTTGATTAAATGCGGCCAATTCTTCAGGTGAATATTCTTTGGTGGTTATAATTGTCCAGCCCACTGCGACCAGCAATACAACTGCACCAAAGTAAAATGAGTACTTTACTGAATCAGGAATTTGCCCTGCAGCGGCGGTGTTGGCAATATCAAACCAGTTTGTCATCATCCAAGGCAGTGCAGAAGCAACCACGGCGCCTACGCCTATAAAAAAGCTTTGCATGGCATAGCCTGTGGCACGCTGTTTGTTTGGTAGGTTATCGCCTACAAGGGCGCGAAATGGTTCCATGGTGACGTTAATCGATGCATCCATGATCCATAACATGCCCGCTGCAATCCAAAGTGTTGGTGAGTTTGGCATAACAAATAACGATAATGTGGTTAAAATAGCGCCGTATAAAAAAAACGGACGACGGCGGCCTAATTTGCCCCAGGTTTTATCGCTCCAGTAACCAATAATTGGCTGTACAATTAAACCGGTAAGTGGTGCTGCCACCCACAAAATAGGAATGTCATCTACATTCGCTCCAAGGGTTTGAAATATTCGGCTTACATTACCGTTTTGCAGTGCAAAGCCAAATTGAATGCCTAAAAAGCCAAAGCACATGTTCCATATTTGCCAAAAGCTTAAAGTTGGTTTGTTATTATAATTCATGGTCAGCCTTATTTGTTAAAACGGCACTACTGAGTGCATCAAGGGTCAGCGTAAAGGTTGTATTTTGTTTCTCATCGCTCACCAAAATACCGTTATGCGACTCTAATAGATCGTAAAGCGTTGAGTTTGGTTTGAGCATTGTTGCTTGATTTGGCGTGAGCGTAATAGTGACTGTTTGCGCTTGCTGACTGAAGTTACTCAGCACCCATAATGATTGTTGCCCTAAGGTACGCACAAAACCAACCACGCTGTCACTCCCCGTGATCATAAGTTGCGCCATATCGCCGGCAACAATCGCTGGTAAATCGTTAAGTGCCATAATTGAAATATAATATTGGCGTAATTGCGCTTGTTCAGCTGTTAACTGACCACCATCAAATTTACCGTTGTTCATCCACGCTTGGTGAGCAGGAACACCAATATAGTCAAAAATACTGGTGCGAGTTGGGCTACCAAACCCCGCGTTTTCTGAGCCATCTTCACCGACATCTTGACCAAAATAAAGCAAGCTTGGCGAGCGACTGATTAAGTGAGAGACCACCATTGCCGGCTTGCCCCATGCGGCATCGCCGGCAAAATCAGGACTTGCGATACGTTGTTCGTCATGGTTTTCTAAAAAGTGCAGCATATGTTGCTCTATGTCAGCCACTTTTTGCTGAGCATTAAAAATACTACTTGCGGCTTGCTTGCCTTGCATTATGGCTTTTAAGGTGTCGTAAAAGCCTACTTTGTCATACAAGTAATCCATTTTACCTTGGTGAATGTAAGTTCGGTACATCAATGGGTTGTACACTTCGGCAAGTAAAAATGCATCGGGTTTATGCATTTTTATCGATGAATTTAAAAAGCTCCAAAATTCAACCGGCACCATTTCAGCCATATCATAGCGAAAGCCATCCACGCCTTTATCTAACCAATAAAGCGCAATGTTTCTAAATTTATACCAACTATTTGGCAGTTCTTTATCTTGCCAAAAGGCATAATGTGCACGGTAACCTTGGTTTTCTAGCGCCTTAGGTAAAGTTGGAAAATCTAGGCTACCATCGGGTTTAACGCCGTAGTTTACTTTTACTGTTTCGTACCAGTCGTTTATATCAGGCTGTGGAGCACGTGCACCATTGCCAGTCCATTTTGCTGGGATTTCACTAAATTGACCATCGGCTAAAGGGTGTTTGTTGCCACCTAACACTTGGTAACTGTCGCTTGTTGGTACTTTAAATGATTCACCCGGTACATAGTAAAAATTATTATTTTTAGCATATGCCTTGCTGGTATCATCGTCCTCACCAAAGTCTTTCACGCCGTTAGGTTTAGCCGTTGAGTGGTAATCTCGTGCTACATGATTAGGAACAATATCAATAATTACTTTCATGTCATGCTCATGAGTACGCTCAATTAGGACACTGAACTCTTCGAGTCTATTGGTAACATTAATTGCTAAATCAGGGTTTACATCGTAATAATCTTTTATTGCGTAAGGCGAACCTGCACGCCCTTTTACCACATCAGGATCGTCTTGTTTTATACCGTACTCAGTGTAATCACCCACTAAGGCATGATGTAAAACGCCGGTATACCACACATGGGTCGTTCCTAATTCTTTAATGCCTTTAAGCGCTGCGTCGTTAAAGTCAGCAAACTTACCCACGCCATTTTGCTCTTTAGTACCCCATGGAATGTTTGCGGTTTGAGTATTACCAAATAAACGGGTAAACACTTGATAAACAACTGGCTTTACAGGCTCTGTCTTATTTACAATCGTTTTTGCTTGCGTGCTTTCATTATCATCACTGCAGCCTTGCACAACTAATGTGCTTGATAGCAGCAAGGGTATGTAAAATCTTTTTTTCATTGTGTGTGTCATTTTTATTTCAGTGTTGTCATTGGTTTATACTAAAGCTAACTGTAGTTTGGTTACAGTTGCTGCATACGTATTCACAGCTACATTCAGCACCTGTTAACCCAAAAATTAAACTGCCCGCATGAAAATTTTTGGGGGCTTACTTTGGTTTTAAACTACTTAAAAATACGGTGTGACTTGGCAGTTGCTCTACCGTTGAATTTATTAATGTTTTTAAATTACTAAATAACTCGGCTAATTGCTCATTGGTTAATGAATCTGCTAGCGCACCGTAATCATCGGGTAATAGGCCTTGACCTATCATGACTTGTTGCCACGCCACTTCGGCAAATAACTCGTCGTTTTCGCGCACTACTTTGCCCGTTTGTTTAAATAAATCCATTTTATGCGCTAACGATTGCGGAATTTCCATTTGCTTACATTGACGCCAAAATGGAGTATCTTTCCGCTCAGTTAGCTTATAGTGCAAAATAATGAAGTCACGAATATGCTCGATTTCGGTGATGCTTTGCTTATTAAATTCTGTTACTAACGCATCACTAACCCCATGGTGAGGAAATAACTTAATTAAACGCGTCACAGCACTTTGTATTAGATGAATACTGGTTGATTCAAGTGGCTCTAAAAACCCACTCGATAAGCCAATGGCGACGACGTTTTTATGCCACTGTTTTAAACGACGACCTGTTTTAAACTTAATTAATCGGGGTTCAGTAATAGGCTCTGCAGGAAGATTATTGAGTAATAATTGTTTTGCATCGTCATCAGATATATGGCGGCTACAATATACTAAGCCATTCCCCATTCTGTGCTGTAATGGAATTTGCCACTGCCAACCGGCACTGTGCGCAATTGAACGTGTATAAGGTTTTAATTCACCATTTGATGCTGTTTGTACTGCAATGGCGCTATCGCAGGGTAAGTAGTGCGACCAATCTACAAACCCAGTATTGAGTGTTTGCTCAATCAATAAGGCACGCAAGCCCGTACAATCTAAAAATAAATCGCCACTGATACTGCTGCCATCATCAAGGGTTAGGCTCTGAATATTGCCACTGGTTGGGCACTGCATGACCTCATTAATTTTAGCATCTAGATGTTTTACCCCCCGCTCTGTGGCTAAGTGCTTTAAAAACTCAGCATACAAACTGGCGTCAAAATGATACGCGTAGCTTAATCCTGGCAACGACGTGTTAGAAATGGTATTCAGTGGAGCAAATTTATTGTTTTTCGCAGCCTGATAATTTAATGAAAAATCCCAAAAATCATCTTTGCACCCTTGCGTTTGGCCTTTAAGCCAAAAATTATAAAAGTCACAAAAAGGAAAGTTTTTACCCAAAGTGCCAAACGCATGCATATAACTGTGTGCTGAGCTTTTCCAGTTTTCAAACTCAATACCAAGCTTAATCGTCGCGTTAGTGGCATTTATAAAGTGTTGTTCATTGATACCCAATGCATTATTTAGCTGCATTATAGGGGGAATAGTGGCTTCCCCTACGCCCACTGTGCCAATGTGAGTTGATTCTATTAGGGTAATATTAATTACTTTACCTAATACTTTATTTAACAGTGCAGCGGCTATCCATCCAGCTGTACCACCGCCTGCAATGACGACGTGTTTTATTGGTTTCATATGTTTGTCCACTTTTTGCTGTGTATTAAAGCCGCTAAAATAATTTATTAGGTAAAGTCACTATAAAAAAGCCCTTGTAAAACTAATTACAAGGGCTAATATCTTAACTAAATTTCAGTTAAAGCTTGTAGCTAAATCCAAGAATAAAGTTACGCCCATAATCTTGGTAATCACGCACTTGTAAGGCATTATCACCACTTAGTGTTGTAAATGGTTCTTCAGTGATATTTTGTACTTGGAATGTCACATTTAAGCCATCTAAGCTCTCAACACCTGCTTCGCCAAAATCATAGCCAACTTGTACGTCCCAAATTGTTTCACCTAAGATGTTTACTTGCTGTGTTTCATAACCTGCGTTGTAAATATCACCTTTAAAGTCGCTGCGTTTACGCATGCTAGTACGTGCTTGGAAGCCATAGTTTTCATAATAAAAAGTTAAACTTTCTATTTTGTCTGATAGACCAGGTAGCTCATATTCGTTGCCGTTTTGATCTTCAATATCTTGTTCAATTCCAGTATGGCTGGCAATTAAACCAAAACCTTCTAATGAATCACTAAAGACGTTAAACGGTAGAGCAAGAGACAATTCATAACCCCAAAGGTCTCCACCACCGCCATTCACTTTACCTGATGCAGTACCACTACTATTCTCTGGTATCTCACCCGTTGAAGGGTCAGCAACCCCTGACATATCAACTTCGTATACGCCATCAAATATCCATTGGCTCAAGTCTTTATAAAATACAGCCGCTGAGAAGTAGCCTTCTGCACTAAAGTAGTTTTCATAAGTCAAATCAAAACCCGTTGCTTCTTTTGGTTCAAGTGTAGGGTTACCACCCGATACTGACCAATAGTTGCCATTCTCATCAGGACGCTCTGAATTATAGCTCGCATTAACAGAAGCATTCATTTCATCTAGGCGGGCTCGTGAGATAGTTTTAGCGGCACCAAAACGCACAGTTTGATTTTCATCTAGTGCTAAAGATAAATTAAGACTAGGTAAAACATGGCTATAATCGTGTGACACATTGTTAGGAACGGCTTCAACTAGACCAGTCACGTCATTCGGCACAGCCGCAAAACCTTGCGAAGATTGCTCAGTTCTAACATAGCGAACACCAAAGTTACCTGTTAGTGGTAGTTCACCTACTTCAGCATTAATATCAGCTTGTACAAAAAACGCCGTGACTTTTTCTTGCACTGTGTATGATTGCGTCGTGTGTTTTATATCCGTTAAACTTTCTTGGATTGAGCTATAATATCCATCGTCAACTAGTGCACGGGTATCATAGGCAATCATATCCCCCATACCGATAAAATCTAAACTAGCAGTTCCGAGACGGTATTGCTCTGGAACGACAAGCATACCTGGGTTATCTAATGAGAAGTCACTTAATGTTAAGTAGTACCCCTCAGACTTTTTGCTCTTCTCGCGGTCGCGATATGACATACCAAAACTAACTTTGCTTAAGTAATCGTTTTCTAATAGCTTGCTTGCTGCTAGTTTTAAAGTATGCAGTTCATCATTAACCTCAGGGGCATTAATAAAGCCATCTTGGGCTGTATCTAGATAAGGTGTGCCTGACAAACCGTATTGATCATTAAGCGCTGAGCTGGTTCCCCATGACAAAGGGCTACCTAACTGAATTAAAGCATAATCACTGTAATCTAACTCGTGACTAAATTGTGCACCGGTATTGCCGCCATTAAGTGAATAGCCAATGTTGTCAGCAACACCATTCGCTTGACCGCGGCCTGTGCCAGAATAACTTTGTAAGCTCCAGTCCTTACGCTCAACTTCAGATAAGCTCGCATCAAACTCTACCGACCACGAATCGTCAATGTCATATTTAGTATTAAAACCAAATTGCGTTAATTCAGCATCACGTTCTTCAACATCATTACGAACTACAACGCGTTGACCTTGCGTTGTTGCACTGGTAATAAACCCAGATTCTTCATCTATAGCTAGGCTATTTGGATCAATATTGCCTTGCCCACCCCAACCAGGAAAAAATGGAATTTCAATACCACGTAGGATTTTTTCATCTGTAAAATCAACATACAACGCATCAAATGTCATGTTTAAACGGTCATTTGGTGCAGCTTCAACTACTAGCATCGCTGAATCACGTTCAAGTGTTGATGAACGTACAAAAGGTTTAGCGCCGCCTAAGATTGAATAATTCTGTCCATCAACGTCGAATTCAGGGTATCCCCAAGAATTCCAGCGTTTTTCTTGGTTAGGTGAGCTCATAGTATTGTAAGCAAATGCAACACCTATAGTGTCATCTGCAAACTGATCAATGTATGAAACCGTGCCACGAAAACCTTTGTCATCACCATCTGGGTTTAGCTTATCAAAACCTGACTGCTCTAACTGACCATTAAACATGATCACGCGCTCGCCTTTACTTAAAGGTTTTACCGTTTGCATGTCGATAACACCGGCAATGCCTTCAGCTTCAATGCTAGCACTTGGCGTTTTATATACAGTAACACCGCTCATTATTTCTGATGGGTAAAGGTCAAACTCAACACCACGGTTGTCACCAATCGATACTTGCTCACGGCCATTGAAGGTGGTTGCACTTTCGTTTTCACTAAAACCACGAACACTTACACGACTAGCACGACCATCAAGACGTTGCGCTGTTAAACCTGGTAAACGCGCGATTGATTCAGCAATAGATGTATCTGGAAGTTTACCAATGTCTTCTGCAGAGATAGACTCAACCACCTGTGTTGAAAAGCGCTTAGTATTAATTGATTCAACAACACTACCGCGAAAACCTTTTACTTCAATGATTTCTACATCATCATTTTTTATTGTTTCTTCTTGTGCCGCAGTGGTGGCAAAGCTTGATAGTCCGGCAGCAGTTAATGCTAGCGTTAATATACTTGGTTTGAACATAGCCATAATGTTTTCCCGTTACCCATAATGTGATACCCGCTTACTTGCTTAAGTGATAGTTAAGCTTGCGAGCTTATTTTGTTGTCATGATGAATACTAACGCTCGTATTATTTTATTAACAACTTTATGCATACGTATTCAAAGTAACGCAACACGTATAAAGTTAACATTAAATTTACACCTCAATTCATAAGTGACTGTTTTATTATGAGTTATTTTAGTGCAATTAGCATTTATAGCTTTAATGATAGTCATTATTTATTTTTTGATAAAATAAGCTCGTCATTAAACATAAATAAAGTGACACAACGCTATTTTATTTTCTAATTTATTATTATGGAGAACATTTATTTAAGTACAATTGGTAAGACCAATATTAATAATCACCAATTTAGTGCACCCCCTTATTTTTAAGCACCTAAATAACGCAAACAATAAATTAACAATTTAACAAACCAAATTGGTAAAGAGATATTCAATAAACCGGCGTTAAAATCGATGAAATAAGCGATTGATTTAACCTCTTTTAATTGCCTTAAAACGGTGCATACGTATGCAGACTTTTTACAGTATGACGGGCTTCAAGTATGCTTTTTCAAATAAACGAGGATTAACACCTCTAAAAAAGAACAACACAAAGACAGTGTGAAAACGGAGAAAGGCATGGCCCAAAAGCAATGGTATAAAGGTGCGGTTATTTATCAGGTTTATCCGCGTAGCTTTCAAGATAGCAACAACGATGGCATTGGTGACTTAAAAGGGATAATTAATCGCATTGATTACATTAAAAGTTTAGGGGTGGATGCTATCTGGATCTCACCTTTCTTTAAATCACCTATGAGAGATTTTGGTTATGATATTAGCGACTATCGCGATATCGACCCCCTTTTTGGTAACTTAGATGATTTTGATGAGCTCATTGCGCAAGCACATCAACGCGATATTAAAATTATTATAGACCAAGTGCTTAGTCACACCTCAGATCAACACCAATGGTTTATTGATAGCCGTGAAGATTTAACCAACGATAAAGCTGATTGGTATGTATGGGCCGATGCTAAAGAAGACGGAACAGCACCAAACAACTGGTTGTCTATTTTTGGTGGCGGTGCATGGCAATGGGAGCCGCGTCGTGGACAATACTACTTACATAACTTTTTCACGGAACAGCCTGATCTTAACTTTCATAACCCTGATGTTCGCAAAGCTGTATTAGATAATGTTGAGTTTTGGCTTAAAAAAGGCGTTGATGGTTTTAGGTTAGATGCAATTAACTTTTGTTACCATGACGCACAGCTTCGTGATAATCCTGCAAAACCAAAAGAAAAGCGTCAGGGCCGTGGTTTTAGTGAAGACAATCCGTATGCTTTTCAGTATCACTACTACAACAACACACAGCCAGAAAACATTGAGTTTATGCGTGACATTCGCACCTTACTCAATAAATACCCAGGAACCGTGTCACTGGGTGAAATTTCATCTGAAGATTCATTAGCCACCATGGCAGAATACACCCAAGGCGGCGATAAATTGCACATGGGTTACAGCTTTGAGCTACTAACTGATGACTACTCGAGTGAATATATAAGAAACACCGTTACTACACTTGAACAACATATGACTGAAGGCTGGCCTTGCTGGGCATTTAGTAACCATGACGTAGAGCGCGTTGCAAGCCGTTGGAGCGAAACGGGTGAAGTAAACCCTGCGCAATGTAAGATGTTAACCGCCCTATTGGCCTCGTTACGTGGTAGCGTGTGTATGTATCAAGGTGAAGAACTCGGGCTCGGTGAAGCAAGCGTTGCGTTTGAAGATTTACAAGACCCATACGGCATTACGTTTTGGCCAAACTTTAAAGGCCGTGATGGTTGTCGTACCCCAATGCCTTGGGAAAACCTTGATAGCTCACATGCCAATGCTCACAATGCGGGCTTTAGTGAAGTAAAACCGTGGTTACCTGTTGATCAACAACATAGGCTGCAAGCAGTTGCTGAACAAGAGAATGATTCAAACTCAATATTAAATGCGTACCGTGAATTTATGGCATGGCGTAAAAACCAGCCGGTATTACTTGAAGGTGATATTGAGTTTTTACAAACCGAAGAGCCAATTTTGGCTTTTTACCGTACTCTAAACGATGAAAAAATGTTGTGTGTATTCAATTTGAGTGCTTCACAAGCAAAACTTACTATTAATGCAAGTGTTGAAAATGAACATAACGACCTTTATCATCACAACGCAAAGCTTGATAATGAAACACTGACAGTTGAGCCATTTGGTTGTTATTACGCCCACTGCAGTTAATATTTACATTATTATAAAAAACCCGAGCTCTGCTCGGGTTTTTTTAGCATTTTTTAATGGCTAATTGTTTTACTATTTAAGTAATCAGTAAATGCAAACAGTACACCCGACACAACAAAGGTCACGTGTATCAGCACTTTCCAGAGTAATTCATCATTTGAATGAGATGCAGAGCTTATAAACACCTTTAGTAGCTCAACGGCTGAAATGGCGACTATTGCACTAATCAGTTTCATTTTTAAACCAGAAAACCCTACTTTTCCCATCCATACGGGACGGTCCTCATGATTTTCGATATTAAGCTTAGAGACAAAGTTTTCGTAGCCACTGAATATAATAATTAATAAAAGTCCAGCTAACAAAGCGGTATCAACCAAAGTTAATATACCCACCAACAACTCTTGATTACTGGCAGTAAACGTTGCGATCCCCATCAAATACAGCTGTTTAAAAAATTTTATTAGTAATAAAACCACAGCAAATAGTAAACCGACAAAAAATGGGGCGAGTAACCAGCGTCCTTTGAATATAAACGACTCAAGAGCATGCTCTACTTTATGAACAGGTTGTATTTTTTTATTTATATTATTTGTATGTGGCTCTGACATAAGAACACCTAAAAATTAAAACGCGACATTAGCCTAAATTTAGCTGTAACACAATTAGTTAAGGTTAAACACTTTTACGCGATACGCTCATCTTGACGATAAAAATATTTCGTTTCCCTTTATTTTATATTCGATTAAAAATCAATATACCAACAGAGATGTTCTGGCTTGGTTACACTTGTTTTATGTAGGCATTGTATGAATACATAACTCGATTGTTACTCCATTTTTAGGAATAAGAAAATGAATAAAGCATTACTCGCGTTAATCGTTGCACCATTTTTCGTTTTATCTGCTGCTAATGCAGTGGCAAACGATGCTACAGACGCTTCAGCTGAGACGATTCAAGAATTCACAGAAATGTGTGTTAGTTGGGCTAAAGAAGACGACGTAAGCAATGAAGAGCTTTATAACTATGTTTTAAAGTGTGTGAATGATGAACTAACATCTGAAGGCTATAACAAAGTCACTGCTGTTAAGATTTAATGAATAATTGAGTGAATTGAACCTAAATTGGTTACATTTTTTAATCCTGTAAAGTAAAAAATCAGATTAGAAATGCCATTGCGATAGGTTTGATTTGACAAAAAAACCGGAACTGTCACAGGCTGTGCGTTCCGGTTTTTTATTACTTAAAGCGGTGAATAATTAATTAATTATTTATCGTCTTTTTTTACTTTTGCTTTCGCTTTACTTTTAGCAGGCGCTTTTTTAGCGGCGGCTTTCTTTTTAGGCGCGGCTTTTTTCTTAGCCTCTTCTACCCATTTACCACCTTCGTAGTGTGCCGTCCAACCAGTTGCTTTGCCATCAACCTCAGTCATTACATACTGTGATTTATTCTTACGACTGAAACGCACAACAGCAAGATTACCATCAGGATCTTTAGCTGGTGCATCAGCTAGGTAGTAAAACTTAGGCGAAATACGATCTCTAAAACGCTGTAACTCTTCTACTTTGGGGGCGCGTGTTTCTCGTGATTTAGGGAACGTATTTGCTGCTAAGAAAATACCTGCAGCACCGTCACGTAATACAAAATAGGCTTCAGACTTTTCACATTCTAATTCAGGAATATGAACGGGATCTTCTTTTGGTGGCGCAGCTTCGCCATTTTTTAATAACTTACGGGTATTTTTACACTCGTCATTGTTACAGCCAAAATACTTACCAAATCGACCTGATTTTAATTCCATATCAGCGCCACATTTATCACATTCAATAATAGGGCCGTCGTAACCTTTAATTTTAAACGTACCCTCTTCAACCACATGCCCATGACACGCTGGGTTATTACCACACACGTGTAGTTTACGGGTTTCATCGATAAGGTATGAATCCATCGCTGTTTCACAAATTGGACAACGCTTCATTTGCATTAATGTTTCTGTTTCAACGTCTTCAACATCAGCTGCAACCGCTTCATCACCCGACACTAAGTTCATAGTGGTAGTACAGCGCTCTTTAGGTGGCAGGTTATAACCAGTACATCCTAAAAATACGCCCGTTGAAGCAGTACGAATACCCATTTTTCTGCCACACGTTGGGCAGTCAATGTCAGTTTCTACCATTTGATTAAGACGCATACCGCCTTCATCGGGTTCACCTTTGGCAATGTTTAACTGGGTTGAAAAATCAGCGTAAAACTTATCGAGAACTTGCGTCCAAACACGCTCACCTTCGGCGATATCATCTAAACGGCCTTCCATTTTAGCGGTAAAATCGAAGTCCATTAAATCGGTAAAGTTTTCAACAAGGCGATCGGTGACAATCTCCCCCATTTTTTCAGCGAAAAAGCGACGATTTTCTACTCGTACATAACCACGATCTTGTATCGTTGATATAATAGAAGCATACGTGGAAGGACGACCAATCCCACGTTTCTCAAGCTCTTTAACTAAGCTTGCTTCACTAAAACGAGCCGGTGGCTTAGTAAAGTGCTGCTTAGGATCAAGCTCAACTAACGTGAGCACCTCGCCTTGCTTAACAGCAGGCAGCGATTGATCTTCTTCATTCTTTTTACGTACTGCCGGTTGCACTTTAGTCCAACCGTCAAAACGTAAAACACGGCCTTTTGCTTTCAAGGTGAAATCGTTGGCAGCGACCGTTAAGGTGGTTAAATCGTACTCAGCAGGCACCATTTGACAGGCCACAAACTGACGCCAAATAAGCTCATAAAGCTTTTTCGCATCAGCATCAACACCTTCAACATGCCCTGAAAGCACCGATACACTAGAAGGACGAATCGCCTCGTGCGCCTCTTGTGCATTACCTTTAGAGCTATAGTTAATCGGATCAGTAGGTAAGTACTTGGCACCAAACTCATTGGTTACGTATTCGCGACACATTTCAACCGCATCTTTCGATAAGTTAGTTGAATCGGTACGCATATAAGTAATATAACCCCCCTCGTATAAACGCTGGGCAAGCATCATGGTCTTTTTAACGCCATAACCTAATCGGGTACTTGCTGCTTGTTGCATTGTTGAAGTAATAAATGGCGCACTTGGGCGGCTCTTACTTGGTTTCTCTTCAACGCTGACAACTTTATATTCGGCATTCTCAAGGCTTTTAACTGCTGCACTAGCCTGAGCTTCATTTACTGGCTTAAATGGCTTGTCTGCTTGTTTAGTGACTTCTAAACGTAGGTCAGACTCGCTATTTTTAACATCGGCATGAATGTCCCAAAATTCTTCAGGAATAAATGCTTTAATTTCACGTTCGCGTTCAACTAATAAACGCACTGCAACAGATTGCACTCGACCCGCTGATAAACCACGCGCTACTTTAGCCCACAATAGGGGCGATACCATAAAGCCAACAACACGGTCTAAGAAGCGACGGGTCTGCTGTGCATAAACCATGTCGGTGTTTAACTCACCTGGGGTTTCGAATGCTTGTTGTATTGCATTTTTAGTGATTTCGTTAAAAACAACACGCTTATATTTTTCTGGCTCGCCACCAATAATTTCTTGAAGGTGCCAAGCAATAGCTTCCCCTTCTCTATCCAAATCCGTTGCGAGATAGATTTTATCAGCATTTTGGGCAAGCTTTTGTAATTCTTGAACAACCTTTTCTTTACCCGGCAAAATTTCGTAATGTGGCTCCCATCCTTTTTCAGGATCGATTCCCATACGCGCGACTAAGTTAGTGTAATCACGTTGCTGTTTATACGCTGCTTTCTCATCGGGGGGCATTTTACGCACCTCAGCAGGCGTTTTGCTTGCCGGTACTTTAGTTTTGCCAGAACCCGATGTAGGTAGATCTCGTACATGCCCAATACTGGACTTAACGATAAAATCATTACCTAAGTATTTATTAATTGTTTTAGCCTTAGCAGGTGACTCTACAATTACTAGCGATTTGCCCATAGTTGCCTATTTCTAACCTAGTTTTTTAAATGTGTTTAGCCGACTCATGCGGCGCGAATATTTATAGGTATATCTACAAACACTAGTTCTTACAAGCTTTTAATACAAACTTTTCAGTATTTACTGAATAAACAAACAATTTTTGTTGCAAATTTAAACAAACTGGTGTTTTTTGGATAATTGATGTGGAATATATAGAATAGAAACAAAAATGCCAACCTTATGGTTGGCATTTTTACTTAATCATTATCTAATTATAATTTAGCGTCGTGTAAAACAGCAATCGATGCTGAAGAAACTAGCCCTGAAGTTGCCGTTGAAGTAATTGTCACATTACCGCTAACTACAGCATTTTTATCATCGACGGGCACTCTTAAAATACCAAATGAAAAGTTAATCGGCCTGATAGTTGTTGTGTTTGGGAAAATGTATTCAGTTGTTCCCGTTAACTTGCCTTGATCTGAACTTATTTTAACCGCGGTTTCTACTGGTAATGGATTATTAAACATATCAGCAATATAAACAGTTGCTGCAACACTTGTAACACCAGTTGCTTCCGTTAAATCAATTTGTGATATTTGACACATTTTAGCGCTAGTTGGATCATCAAGCACTCTGCGCACAACAGGGCTTGCCGAATCACTATTTACACGCACTTCAGCTGCAGTAACCCCCGGTATTGCAGAACAGTCGTCGGCAAAAGTAACCACCCTGAAAAACGCAGCATCACCCGACATAACAATTTCTTGGTTTTGAAAAACATTGACCAAGTCACGACTACACAAGTTAATTGCAACATCTTCTGGTCTACAAAGAAGACCATTGTACATACTATTGCCTATTGTCCAGTCGCCATTATTATCAAAGTCGATAAATTCTTCAAATTCATCTCCTTCTGAATTATTTCCTGAACACGCTTCAGCAGGAGCATTACAGTCTTTTCCTCCATAAGTGCCATCTTCGTTGTGATCTATAAATGCTTCAGGAATATCAAATAGCTCACTAAAAAAGTCTTGGCTGTCATAATAACCATTACCGTTTAGATCAGAAAAGGTTTCTTCACCTATTGCATAGGCAAGAACTGTTGCCCTGCCCCCTAAAGGTCGATCTATCTCTAAATTATCGAGTGTAGTTCCTTTAACAATACCTAATGGGCAAGGCAAACCACTGTCACATTTTTCAAAAATAGTATTTTCATACATAGAGTCTGTAAATGGACGGGGGTTACTACTGCGCCAAGTAACAGAGCAAGTACCATTTATTGTCGTACAGCTAGGTTCAATGACGCCACCTTCTGTTATAAAGCTGACAGCAGTGCCATCAGGCACCGGGTTATTGAAATGATCGGCTAACCTTGCATTAACCATCACTTCATTACCATCAACATTCAAGCCGTGAACGTTGAAAATAGAGCGTGATAAGGAAAAGCTATTTTGATCTGCAATTCCAGTACTAATTACTAATACATCTGAAGGCGCAGATACCGTTATTGTATCACCATTAACCGTCTCTTCTATAGAGGCAATTACACGCACAGGTGTTGCCACCACACCCGATTGCACTGTAGTTCTAATTTCACCCTCTTCATTAGTTATCGCTGAATCAGTGCCTAATGTTATGCCACCCACAGCAGTTGATAATGCAAAGTTGACTGTTCTTGATGCCAAATCATTGCCATTGGCATCAACAAGTTTAAATATCACTTCTGATATTTCACGTCGATTAGCACCACCAGTTCCCTTAAGTGCTATTACTGGATCAGTAACCTCAACAAATTGAATGAAACCAACATTTGCTGGATTAACATTAATCGTCGTGCTGGCAGAAACCGTATCGCCACCGGTAATTACGCTAGCCGTGATAATATCGCCACCTTCACAAGTTAGTGGTCGATAAGTTGAACGGGCAAAACCACCGATACTAGTAACTGTTTCATCCATCACAGCTAAGCCTGATGCAACACATCCTGATGAAAACTCAACATTTAATGGTGCCGTATACAAATTACCGTCTTTTGTAATTTCAATTGATACCAGTGCCGTAGAACCTGCTGCAAGTGATTGGTTAGCTGCGACCGTACTCGATATCGCAATATCAATATCAACTGCGGCGATTTGAAATGCTTTCGTTAAACTACTATTTAAAACCGATACGGTAATTTCACCTGCTCCTACGTCACGCCCAGGAATTATATCCAGTAAAGCGATGCCATTTTCATCTGTAATGGCCGTACCAGTATTGGGAGAAATAGCACCAATTGTAGTAGTTGCAGTAACTAAAGTTTGCGGTAAGGCAACTGTAGAATCTTTTTTATTTACTTCTATATATAGTATGCCTGTTGAATCTCCAGAGATACTGGCTGTAGTATCACATAAACTTTTGTCTCGTATCGTTTTAAAATCTGACGGACAGTTTTGTAAAATACTAAAGCTTATATCAGCACTGCTTTGATTGGGGTCAATTGCATCACCACGCGTATAAAACCCTAGCTTTTTCACTACTGCTTCAAATTGTGCAGTTACGATACCCGCACCTTCAATTGTTCCTGATGTTAAGTTAAGTGTTGCAACGCCATTAGTGTCTGTTAACGCAGTGCCTGAACTTGGTAACAAACTACCTAACGTTGAACTAAATGAAACAACTTTACCCGCAGCTGGGTTACCGTCAACATCTAAAATAGTCGCTTGTACTAAGCCACTATCGTTAGCACTAATTTCACTGATTTGCGTTAAACTCGTCGATGAAATTAAGATTAAATCTATCATAAAATCATTTGAGGTGCCGGGGGGAGGAGCATCACCTTTAGAAGTGTAAGTGAATTGGTTTGAATCAAAAACAGATGTTTCATCTAGCTTATAAGTTGCCGAAATAGTACCAGCACCTTGCTCTGTGCCTGTCAGCAAGTCTACCTTTGCAATACCTGCGGCATCGGTCATAGCCGTTCCATTTGATGGATTTATTTTGCCAAAACCCGACAAATTAAATTGGATTAGCTGATAAGCACTTGGCTGTCCATCGACCAATAGCGTCGCTTGTGCTACTGCTGGGTTTTCATAATCAACCGTTCTTGTTTCTGTGCCATCTGAAGCAATTAAATTAACGCTTAACTGTGCTTTTTCAATAATGACAGTTTCAAAATCAAATGGTGCTGATGAATATGTTTGGCCTTGATTACTGTAGGTAGCCACGACCTTTGATGCGCCAGCTATATTACCTGCAGTTAGCTCAATTTTTGCTATCCCTGAGTTATCCGTTAAAACACTACCAGATTCCGGGTTTAAGGCGCCAATATCGCCATCAAGTATAAAATTAACGCTTTTATTAACAACAGGTCCACCAGTATCATCAAACACAGTCGCTTTTAGACTGAGTGGTTCTGTACTTGTTACTGTATTTGATTGATCACCGGTCTGAGTTGAAAAGCCTTGGATATTTAATGTGAAAGCGACTTGGTCACCACTTGATTGAAAAGAAAATGTATCAGTGTAAGTTAATCCGTTAATTGTATAACTAGCTGTAACTTCACCAGCACCCTCCGTATTACCGGCTGTCAGTTCTATATTAGCAACACCTGTATCGTCTGTTATTGCTGAACCTGAATCTGGTTTTAGCCTACCTATATCATCTGCCAATGTAAAGATAACACGCTCACCAGTAACAAGAGCGCCCTCTTTAGTGAGCGTTGCTTTTAAGTCTAATGGCGCATCTGCTGTCACCGTATTTGATTTACTACCACTAGCTCTGGAATATCCTTCAAGCGATAATGTAAACGAGCTAGTGTCATCTCTATCTGCATCCCCAGTAGATTCAAATGCAAAGCTTTTTGAGTAAGTAATTCCATCAACGGAATAGGTAGCGACTACCTCCCCAACACCTTGAACTGTACCTGCTGTAAGATTAATTTTAGCGACTCCATTACTATCAGTTAAAGCAGAGCCAGAACTAGGGTTCAGTACCCCTACCTCGTCAATCAGTGAAAAAGTAATACGCTTGCCTGTGACAATAACGTCGTCTTTTTTTAGCGTGGCTTTTATATCCAAAGGAGACTCTGCCGTAACTTTATTAGACTGTGTTCCATCAAGTTGTGAGTAACCATTAATTGTTAAGGTGTATGTAGGTGTATCAGGTGTTGTTCCATCCCCACCCCCTATGCTGCCCTCTTTCTCCAATGAGCCACCGCCACCACAGGCTGTTACTAAAAAACTGAGCATTATGATGCAGAGCACCCTTATTGAAGGCATAAACTTCTCCCTAGTGTTATTATTAACTTTGCGTTATTCACTTAATATTAACCTATAACTTAGTCTAAAATCTCAGTTTTTTACTCCTTTTTTTGATAAAAATTTTTAAAAAGTTGACGTTTTTTCTGTAAAAAAAATTACATGCTGTTAGTCTATGCCAAATTTATAAAAAATAGATTGGAAATATGTCTAAAATCCGTTCAATGAGTTTAACTACTCGCATCATGATTGGTATGGTGCTTGGTGTTGCAGTAGGCTTTATATTTCAGGCTATATTAGCTGGTGAAGACGATTACCTAATTCCTCTTGGGTTATTCTCTTTGCCAATTAAAGCCTTTTTTGTTGATGGCCTTTTCCATGTAGGTGGGCAAATATTTATAGCCAGTTTGAAAATGCTGGTTGTGCCTTTAGTATTTGTATCACTGGTATGTGGTACCTGCAGTTTAAGCGATCCTAAGAAATTAGGCCGTTTAGGCGGTAAATCAATTGGTTTATACTTAGTTACAACGGCAATAGCGATTACAGTCGCGATAACCTTAGCGTTACTATTTAACCCAGGTGAAGGCATTGGGTTACCCTCTCAAGCAAGTTATGATGCCAAAGAAGCGCCTACTTTAGCTCGCGTAATTATTGATATGTTCCCTACCAACCCTTTTGAAGCAATGGCAAAGGGCAACATGTTACAAGTAATTGTGTTTGCTCTATTATTCGGTATTGCAATGGCACTTAGCGGAAAGGCAGGTAAACGTGTCGCTACTGTATTTGAAGACTTAAACACCGTTATCTTAAAACTGGTTACCTTGCTAATGAACATTGCCCCTTACGGCGTATTTTTCTTAATGGCTAAATTGTTCACTACCATTGAACTAAACTTAATTGTGAGTTTAGCTAAGTACTTTGGCGTGGTTGTATTAGCCTTATTACTACACGCATTTGTAAACTACACCCTACTGCTAAAAATACTCACGGGTCTAAACCCGCTCACTTTCTTGGCTAAAATGAAGCACACTTGTTTATTTGCTTTTAGTACCTCAAGTTCAAGCGCGACTATGCCTATTACACTTGAAACGGCAACTAAAAAGCTTGGCGCTAATAATTCGGTCGCTTCGTTTACTATTCCGCTTGGTGCAACCATTAACATGGATGGCACCGCAATTATGCAAGGTGTGGCTACGGTATTTATCGCTCAGGTATTTAGTGTTGACTTAACTATTTCTGATTACTTAATGGTGATACTAACTGCAACGCTTGCCTCTGTTGGTACGGCGGGTGTACCTGGTGTTGGTTTAATTATGCTAGCCATGGTACTTAACCAAGTTGGCTTACCTGTTGAGGGCATCGCCATTATTATTGGTGTAGACAGATTGCTTGATATGACCCGTACAGCAGTAAACGTAACGGGTGACTGTATGGTTACGTGTGTCGTCGCTAAAAGCGAAGGGGAACTAGATGAAAGTATCTTTAACGACCCAAATGCAGCAAAAGATTTAGAGGACTACCACAAATCTATTGATTAGTATTTCTGACAATAGTCATAAAAAAAGCCTTGCTACTTCGTTAAGTAACAAGGCTTTTTTGTTGGGTTTAAGTGATTAAATTATTAAGGGTTTAACGCCTTAAACTTTGACATTAAACTTACACCCGCTTTATTCACACCATGGCTCAAACCCATTGCCAGCTTGTCACTTAATCCTTTTTTAATCTTGTATTGCACTTTATAAATTTGATATTGCTGTTGTTGCTCTAACAACGCATCATCGCTGGTTTTAATAGTATCGACTAACCCTTTTTCAATTGCTTGGGTTGCAAACCAATGTTCACCCGTTGCCACTAAATCCATATTTAAACTTGGGCGCTGAGTGCTCACAAAAGTTTTAAACAAACCATGAGTTTGCTCTATCTCTTCGCGGAACTTTTCACGGGCTTTATCGGTATTTTCACCAAATAAAGTTAACGTGCGTTTAAATTCACCCGCCGTAATTTGCTCAAACTCGACATCATTTTTCTTTAAAATTTTATTAAAATTTGGAATTTGTGCAATAACACCAATAGAGCCAACAATTGCAAACGGTGCTGCAATAATATGATCAGCCACACAAGCCATCATGTAACCACCACTGGCGGCGACTTTATCTATTGATACAGTCAACTCAATACCGGCTGACTTTAAACGTTGTAATTGTGATGCGGCTAAACCATAGCCATGTACCACGCCACCACCACTTTCAAGGCGAACTAACACTTTATCTTTTTTTGCATCCGCTATCGAAATTATCGCGGTCACTTCTTCGCGCAAGCTTTCTACTTCATGTGCGTCCATACTGCCTTTAAAGTCAATAACATAGAGTCGTGATTTAGGCGCTTCTTTGTCCGCTTTTTTTTGCTCTGCTTTTTGTTGTTTTTGATAGGCTTTTAACTCTTTTTTACCTAGCGTATTATTTAAAAAGCTTTCTTTTATATTGGTCAGCTGCTCTGATAGGTCATCAATTTCAATCTCACCTTTTTTCGCTTTTGGCTTAACAGCCGAGCTTACAATTAAGGTTAAAATCACAGCAATAGCAATAACAAAGGTAATGGTTTTTGCAAAAAATAAGCCGTACTCGTATAAAAATTCCAACTGTGTTCTCCGTTTATAAATTTCAGCCAATTTAGCATGCTTTAAAATAAAAAAAAGCCACTATACAGTGGCTTTTTAGACTTAATTGGGTGGTTGATTATTAATTAGTCACAATATCAGTATCTGATACAGATAATAAACGTCCACGCGATGCTAGATAAGTTGCAATTTGCAATTGCATTTCTGCATTAGCTGCTGCGCTGCCCGCTGCTGTAGACGACTGCCTTTCATCTTGCGCCGGTGTTAATACCGAGCCATGATGACCTGTGTTAAATTTAACTAAATAGCTAGAGCCCATCTCTGTTGGTGCTTGAGATGTACTCACTGTTTCTAACCCCATGAAGTTAGCTAGAGGCAGTGTACCTGCAATTGGGTTGTTAGCAGTCATCGGCGGAATAACTTGGTCTGGCTTGTTACTATCAGTGCCATCACCAACAACAACATTCATATACACAGGTGTTTCTAGTGCTTTAACCGTTGCTGCGTAGTTAGTCGGATCGCCGCTATCTAATGCTGTTTGTGCTGCAAATACAAACTGCGTCATCACGCCCTTGATGTTAGCCAGTTTATCAGCTTCTCCCGCCATCGTTAGCGATGCTGCAAATTCATTAAAGCCACAGCTTAAGAAGTCCTGCATGTCTGGTAACAAGGCGCCACAGTTTGATAACGCACCAGCATTTAAGAATGCATTAAACTCGTCAGCTTCAGCAGTTCCAGCTTGAGAAAGTACAGAGCCTTGAATAAATGGACCAAACGCGGCTGACTCTAATAAGAAGCTAGCAATACCGCCACCGCCACTTGCCAATGCAACAGCATTAACTTTAAAGAATGGGTCTACTTGATCAGCCAATGGGCTATTCGCTTGTGCAATAAATGCAGGCGCTACAATTGAGCCCAGTGAATGGCCAATATAAGATACATCTCTAGAATTGAGAGAACTATCACCACTAAAGTTTAAGCCTAAACGTAAACCAAGTAAGTCAGCACTTGACTGGCGTAAGCTGTCTCTAGCGACCAATAACGAGCTTAGGTTCATGTAACTAAGTACAGAGCCTGATGTTGCGTTAAAGTCATCTGTGCCATCAACATCAACATCTATTCCACGCTCGCCATGACGAGGATGGTCAATTGCAACCGTTGCAAAGCCTTGAAGTGAAAGCTGTGCTGTTAGTGTCAACATGCTTTCTTTTTGTGTGGTAATACCGTGTTGCATAATAACCACTGGCCAGCCATTTTCTGGCATAGCAGCAAAAGGCTCTAAACCTAAGCCTGTTCGGTACGCATTAACAACCGGTAAAATCGGTTTGGTAATTTGTACTGGCACATTTTCCATACTTTGCATTTTAGGAAGTGAGTTATATTTAGTTAAGTGTTTAGTGCTATCAAGCCCTAAGTCACGAAGCTGTCCATCACTCAAAGCAGCACACATCGCATCGTTAGTGCTAATGGGATCGGTTGGGAACGCTTCACCCGCTTGCGCTTTGTAACCTAAAATAGCAACGGCACTGTCACACATACCTTGCCAGTAAGTATCATTTAAATCACTGATCTCTTTACCCGTAGGTGTACCTAAATACATAGGTAGCTGGATGTTGCCTTTTTGATACTGTGCTACTTGGAATACGTCAGGCACCGTTACACCTTGTATTGCAAACGCTTGTTGTACATTAGCCATAGGCTGTGTTGGAATTTGTAACGCAGGCGTTGGAATTGTTGGCTCTGTTAAGCTTGCTGCTAAAACCTTTTTGATTGTGCCAAGCACAGGACCTGCTGATTGCATCGTCATCGCGGCTGAAAAAATAATATCGTCTTTGGTGATATCACCCGAGCTTACTACTACGTTTTCGTAGCTATTAACAGCCCCTTGCAGCGCAAGCTGTGATGGTGTTACTAACGGTGCTTCTTGTTTAACAGTCGCATACGTTGATGATGGCTCAATTGAGCGACCTTCTGAATCTTTAAGCCCAGTCGTTAATACATTAATGTACGAGCTACCAGCCTTAAATGGCTTAAGTGGAATAATTGCAACCGCGTCTCCAGAGCCTTGTGTAACAAAATCAACACCAAAGGTTAATTCGCCCACTAATTTACATGCAGCACCGGCTGGTGCTTGTGAGCATTCGGCATCTGTTAGACTTGCACCCATGATCACTTCAAAAATACGTACTGAGCCTGGTGAAGCTGCAGACGTTTCATCTAGGCTAATGCCCGGTGGAAACGTTAAATCTATTTTAAAAGGAACTTGCGTAGACCAGCCATCAAGTGCCCCTAGTGCAAGTTGCGGATCCGCATACGCAGCGCGAGGGATAGAAACATTTTCGTCATTTAGCTCACCAGGAATGTTTAATGTGCCATCGCGCGTACCGCTCATCAATAAATCATTAGGAACCGAAATTACACCATTTGCAGGGTCAAATTTTACCGTAGCTTTTGGAATAACTGTAACTGAATCGTTTTTAACATCTTCTAACGTTTCTCCGCCGCCACAGCCTGCTAATGCAGCTGCAACTGAGAGCGAGAGTAGCATTTTTTTCATAGTGTTCTCCGCACAAATCTTATTTTTATAGTGTGTTTATAGTCAGTGTAATTAAGTTAAAATAATGTAGCTAGTATATTAATGAGACATTAGACCAGTTAAACTTAACGTAAACTTTCTAGTTTCGCCACCTAAATTTGTAATAAATTCGATTACTTGTCGATTTGCTATGTTAAAATCAAAAAAAATTTAAACATTGGTACTTTTATGCATACCTATCAAGCAACTGAAAACGCACTTAAAGACAAAGTAATTTTGATAACAGGCGCAGGTGATGGTATCGGCCGTGTTGCAGCAATTACTTATGCTAAACATGGTGCAACCGTTATTTTATTAGGAAAAACAACTAATAAACTAGAATGTGTGTATGACGAAATCGTCAATGCAGGCTACCCACAGCCAGCGATTGTGCCTATGGACTTAAAAGGTGCAACTAAACAAAACTACCGCGACCTTGCTGCAACTATCGAGAGCCAATTTGGCCGTCTTGATGGACTATTAAATAACGCTGGTATTTTAGGTACTTTAGGGCCGTTGGAGCATTTTTGTTCATCAACATTCGAAAATGTAATGAAAGTAAACGTAACTGCACAAGCGATGATCACCAAAGCGTTGTTCCCTGTAATGCGCAAGTCAAATAGTGCTTCAGTGGTATTTACCTCATCGGGTGTAGGTCGTAAAGGAAGAGAATTTTGGGGACCTTACGCTATTTCTAAGTTTGCGGTAGAGGGTATGATGCAAACATGGGCGTGTGAAGTTGAAAAAACGCCAATCCGTGTTAACTGTATCAATCCAGGCGCAACACGTACATCAATGCGTGCAAGTGCATTTCCAGGTGAAGATCGTGATTTACTAGCAACACCTGAAGATTTAATGCCAACTTACCTGTATTTAATGAGTGATGACTCAAAAAATATCAATGGCCAATCGTTAGACGCACAAGCTAAAAAGTAATATTTAGTTTTAAACGTAAAAAAAGCCGCTATAAAAAGCGGCTTTGTTGTTTTATGCTTTAATTACTTACGTTTAGTCGGTTTTACACGTTGATTGTGCTTTTTAACCGCCTTGCGAATTTGGTTTATTTTAGCGCGCTTGTCTTTACGCTTTTCAGGAATAACAGACAGCTTAGTTTGTGTTTCTTTGCCAAGCTTTACTGTTTTACGTAAATAGTTAACTGTATCTAAATCATACTCAATCCAGCCACCTTGCGGTACGCGCTTATCAAGCTCTAATTTACCGTAACGAATACGAATAAGACGTGATACTTCCACATCTTGTGATTGCCATAAACGACGCACTTCACGGTTACGACCTTCGTTAAGCGTTACATTATACCAACGATTAATACCTTCACCGCCCATAGGCTTGATACCAGTGAACTTTGCGGGGCCATCTTCAAGTTCTACGCCACGCAGTAAGTTTTTCATTGTTTCGTCAGTGACTTCACCAAATACACGTGCTGAATATTCGCGTTCAACTTCATAGCTTGGGTGCATTAAGCGGTTTGCCAATTCACCGTCATTGGTAAACAGCATTAGGCCTGAGGTATTCACGTCTAATCGGCCTACTGCTATCCAGCGATCGCCATCAATACGAGGTAAGCGGTCAAAAACGGTTCTACGGCCTTCAGGGTCTTTACGCGTACTTAACTCACCCTCTGGTTTGTTATACATAATTACACGACAAATTCTGTCTGCTTTTTCTTCTATTTTAACGGTATGGCCGTCAACACGAATTAAATCGGTTTCTTCAACCCTGTCGCCTAACTTAGCTACTTTACCATTTACACTCACACGATTTGCATCAATGTATTTTTCCATTTCACGGCGTGAGCCTACACCTGCACGGGCTAGGACTTTTTGTAACTTTTCACCTTGTATACTCATTCGGATGGTTCTCTCACAGAAGGATCACTTAATAACTGGGTAATTTTACTTTGCTGTTGCTCTGGCAATGCGGGTAAATCATGAAGTCCCGTTATCGAAAAATAATCTAAAAATTGTTTAGTCGTTGCATAAAGTGCCGGTTTACCGGGTACTTCTTTATGCCCAACTACTTTAATCCACTCTCTTTCAAGCAGAGTTTTAATAATATTTGAGCCAGTTGCTACACCCCGCACTTGCTCAATTTCACCACGGGTAATGGGTTGCTTGTATGCAATTAACGACAGGGTTTCGAGTAAAGCTCTAGAGTATTTAGGGGCACGTTCTTGCCATAAATTACTCAACCATGGGCTTAAACTACTGCACGCTTGAAAACGATAGCCACTGCCTACCTCAACTAAACGTATTCCACGCGTCTGATAGTGAACTTGAATAGCCTCTACAGCATCATTAATGCGCGCAATAGAAATTGCTAAGTCGTTTAAAACCGTGTCCTTAAGATGACGTTTTGATACGGGCTTGCCTGCCACAAAAATCGCCGCTTCAATGATTTCAATTAATTGTTCATCACTAATTCGCCGACCAACCATAATCACTCTAAAGTTAATAAAAACACACAGCCATCTATTATGACAGAACAACGGCAAACTAGGAAAACATATTAATAAAATAACATTTTATAGGTATAAAAAAGCCAGTGAAAAACACTGGCTTGGTATCAAGTGTATTTAATAATGTAATTTAGCTATTTTTAAATTGCTCAAGTGCATCGTCCTCTGCAACAGAATCACCATGTTTTTGGATATAGCTATTAAACTCTTTTTTACTTACTCGTTTATCTTTATTGCTGTCCATGTAACCAAAATGATTTAAAATATCATCATCGTCAGCTTCAGAAACTGAAATAAAGCCGTTGCTATCATTATCTAAGCTTTTAAAGTCATTTTCTATTTTATCAAACTTCGCAATATCAGCCTTAAATGCAGACTCACTCACTTCACTATCTGTAGCAACTTTCCCAGCATTTAGCTGCATATAAGCATCATATTCATTACGGCTTATTTGATTATCCATATTTGTATCTATATTTGAAAAGTGCTGCCAAATACTATCATCGTCGGCTTCTGTTTTAGAAATAAAGCCATCGCTGTCGTTATCTAAGCTTACAAAATCACTGTCGATTTTTTCTAAACCTTGATTTGAAGAACAAGCGGCTAAACTCAATGCGGCTAAAACAGTAGAAGCTATCGTTAATTTTTTCATCAGACGTATCCTTGTATTAATAAATTTCAAATCTAGTAATACAAATACGATGCCAAAAAAATAAACCATTAAAATCAAACAATTAACCAAGAACAACTTCTATTACGATATTTAATAATGCAATTTTTGCAAGCTACTCTGGTAATTTTTGCAAAAAAAAGCTCGGTAAGAACCGAGCTATTTATATCTAATACGGTAATTTAGATTGCAGCGTTTTGGTAACGCTTAACAAAATCAGTAACGCTTTGGCCATTACACTTTAATGAATTTAAGTTACCAATTTGCTTACGTACTGGTTGTAAGCCTTGCTTTAATGCAGTCATACATAACTGTGTTTCTTGGTGTGAATCTTTTGCAAAAACTTCTACTTTAGACACAACTGATTGCGTTGCTGCTTCTTTTTTTGCAATGTCACGGATGTCTTGACCGTTACATAGGATACTTTTTGAATAACGCGATAAATATACACCGTGCTTTGCTGCCATTTTACGAGCAGCCGAAAAACCCTCATTGGCGCTTACTACACATAAGTTAGACTCTAATTTGTTGTCTTGGCTGTAATACGTATTGCTTTGCGCAGTAGCAGTTACAGAAACAAAAAGAGAGGCGGCTAAAAGTAATTGAGTTTTCATCAGGTAGTCCTATTTGAACGAGTTAAACAAACGATTTTTGCGCATTATATAGACAACTTTTAACATATCAATTGAATATTTTATTTATTTTATTATTTAATATTGCATTTACAATGTTTAAACATTAAGCAAAAATTGATCAACATTTGTGCAGCTATTTTCTCGTTTCAGTCATGTTATGTCGCTCCAAATACTGATACAATTTAGCTAACAATGAAAATAAATTTGAAGGTAAACTTTATGAAAGTGATTTCTTTTAATATCAATGGCCTGCGTGCTCGCCTACATCAGTTACAAGCTATTATTGATAAACACCAGCCAGATATTATTGGTCTTCAAGAGATCAAAGTGCACGATGAAGCATTTCCGCTAGACGATGTACAAAAAATGGGTTATCAAGTTTATTTTCATGGACAAAAAGCGCATTACGGTGTGGCAATGTTATGCAAAAAAGAGCCTAAGTCGGTATTAAAAGGCTTTTCCACCGACACAGATGAGTCGCAAAAGCGAATGATCAGCGTTACCGTAGAGCAAGAAAATGGCCGTGAACTGCATGTCATGAATGGCTACTTCCCGCAAGGCGATAACATCAACCACGAAACTAAATTCCCTTATAAACGTCAATTTTATCAAGACTTAATGACTCACCTAAATAGTCATTACACGCCTGATCAAGATGTAATTGTAATGGGCGATATTAATATCTCTCCAACCGATTTAGATATTGGTATTGGTGAGGTAAACGCAAAACGCTGGTTAAAAACCGGAAAATGTTCATTTCAACCCGTTGAGCGTGAATGGCTAGCAACGTTATTAAACTGGGGCTTTAAAGACACCTTTAGAGAGCAAAACCCAGAAACTAACGATCAATACTCGTGGTTTGATTACCGCTCTAAGGGTTTTGTTGATAATCGTGGACTAAGGATTGATGTGGTTCTGGCAACGCATGACTTAGCAGCTCGCTGTATCGACACCGGTATAGATTACGAATTACGTGCTATCGATAAGCCTTCAGATCATGCCCCTATTTGGTCTGAGTTTAATTAACGATTATGCTAAGCGTGCAATTACAGGCATTACTGTGGATTGGTGTTATTGTTATTGGCTTTTTAAGTGTTAATAAATCAACATACGCCAATTTATTTAATACGCCAGCAAGGCAAACCGGTGTGTTTGCCTGCGCGCTGGTGCTCGCTTTACTATGGCGTATAAAAGCCGGTATTTTACCTGGTCTTGATCTTCATATACTGGGCATTACTGCTGTTACGCTGATTTTAGGCTGGCGTCTGGCTATTTTAAGTTGTGTATTAGCAACAGCCCTGCTAACTGCTTTTGGACAAATAGCATTCGAGCTGATTGCGGTAAAATTACTAATAAGTGCGTTTATTCCAGTATTATTAAGCTACTTTGTATTTATGCTTTGTTACCACTACTTAGCGCGGCACTTTTTTATCTATATATTTGTTTGTAGCTTTTTAACGGCTGGTGTCGTTGCTTGCGTTAACATTATACTCGGGGGTGTTTTTTATTACGCAATTGGCGAATATAATTGGCATCAGCTAACAGAAAACTACATTTATCTCAGTCCTATTTTAGCGTTTCCTGAAGCAATGCTAAACGGTATGGCAATAACTGTTATGATCACCTATCGCCCGCACTGGGTAAAAACTTTTTTTGATAAGGACTATTTAGGCTCATGAGTCTTCATTACCATTGCCCTATTTGCAAACTTCCATTGGCACTTAATGAAAAAACATTACGCTGTGATAATAACCACAGCTTTGATTTTGCCAAAGAAGGCTATGTAAACTTACTCCCCGTGCAAAATAAAAACTCTAAACAGCCCGGTGACTCTTTAGAAATGGTACAAGCAAGGCGTTCTTTTTTAGAGCAAGGCCATTATGCATTTTTACAGACAGCCTTAGCTAATTTAGTCAAACCGCTCAATGCAAATATAGTGATTGATTTAGGGTGTGGCGAGGGGTTTTACACCCATGCTATAGCAAATAACACGCAAGCTACTGTGTATGGTGTTGATATATCAAAGTCGGCGGTAAAATACGCAGCAAAACGATACAAACAATGTCAATTTAGCGTGGCATCAATAAGCCACGCGCCCTTTAATGATCACCTTGCTGATGTGTTAATTAGCGTGTTTGCACCTTTGTTTGACGAGGAACTTTCTCGCCTTGTGAAAGAGGATGGCTGTTTAGTGGTGGCAAGCCCTGGGCCTATGCACCTCAAAGAGTTGAAGAAATATATCTATAATACGGTAAATGAACATACTGAAGTTGCTACGCCAACAGGCTTTAAACAATCATCGCAACAGCTCATTACAGAGCAAGTGTCACTCACATTTAGCGACGTAAGAAATTTAATAATGATGACACCCTTTGCATGGAAGTTCAGACCCGAGCATTGGCAGGCACTTGAACAAAAACAGCATCATAAGGTTACCTTGTCATTTTATATTAGCCAGTTTATTAAAACTGCTCTTTAGTAAAGGTTTTATCCATTTTATCAAACATGTCTTTTAACAATTCAGCAAGCTCCAAATAGCGGGGCTTGTTTTTCCCCATTTGTGCGTCGTAACCGTTGGCGACCATTTTTGCAAACAACTCGTTGTACCATTGCAGCATAGCGGGTTCTAATTCTGTTTGCGCACGTTTACCTAGCCATAAAAGCCCTTGTAACGGCAAGGAGATAAAAAATAGACTACTGGCAATAGCTTGAGGTAAAAAATCAGGGCCTAAATAATTAAGCTGAAAAAACAAAGTTAGCATGGCTAAAATAGGCATTACTGTAATCGCAAGCTCGGTTGCTCTGATCACTTTAAACTCGGCAAATAATGGCGCGACCTCTTTACGCATAGGCCATGTTTTAGCATAAGCGCGCCCTAATTGAACTTGTGATATCACACTTTTTTGCATTATAAATCCTCACAATCACGGCATTTAACACTTGTAAAAGCATCTTGCTTATAAAAGTGTAACACAACTCTCACTTTATCGGTAAAAATGCTTAATTTCATTAGTAAAACTCACAAAAAGCATAAATTATAGAAAGAATTCCACAAAGCCCTTTTAATAAAGTCAACTACACTTTAGTCTATACCCATTTAAGCCTACAATGCTTATATATCAACCAAGTGTACTGATTAATACTTAACCTGAGATCTGGTTAAGCCAACATTAGATTATTACTCTCTAAAATTTCAAGTTCTTGCGATGTTAAATTTAATGACGGCTTTTCCTCTTTTAGGCAATAGGCAATTAATCCACCA